>Ga0115007_10000777_pt1 | contig 21053 bp, 19 predicted proteins | sample ArcOceMetagenome_2_FD_87166 | JGI IMG/M metagenome (GOLD analysis project Ga0115007, IMG submission 87166) | Marine eukaryotic phytoplankton communities from Arctic Ocean - Arctic Ocean ARC135M Metagenome | ecosystem: Environmental > Aquatic > Marine > Oceanic | place: Arctic Ocean | collected...
AGACAACCTTTGTTGTAAACATCTTCAGCTGAACGTGGACCTGCAGCCGCAACTGTTAATGCTTTGGCGCAATCTTCACCTTCAATGCAGATAGAACCTACCGCATGGATGCGAGACACAATACCGTCTTCAACCGAGCCAGCTTGTAATACAGCAGACGTTAATGTCGCTGCTAACATTGCCATTGCACAGACAATCATTTTAATTTTTTTCACAAAGGTATCCTCAATAGTAGAAATCAACCCATCAAGCGTGTGCTGATGGATCTTTAGCGCCAGTAATTATAACGGTTCAAACCTGAGGGGGAAGCTTGAATTCTGCTGAAATTACACAAACACTGATCTTTTTTACGGGTTTTATAGGCCGCTGGATCAGTTAAATGCTTAGATGCTGGCCCAGAGGTGAATAATACGCTCTGTTATTTGGGCCTCATCGGTATTGTCTGTTTCGATTAAATAGTCTGCATATTCTCGGTACAGCGGTACCCGCTCAGCAAATAAGTCATCAAAGGTCTGCGACGCTGGGCAGGCAATGCCTCGCGCACTCCAATTATTGATTCGCTCTGTTAATGTTTCTATGGAGGCATCCAGATAAAATAGCACCGCGCAGCTTTGTAAATAATCAATGCCTTTCGCGCCATATATAGCGCTGCCACCAGTAGCAATAATCGTATTCTCAAACTGATGATCTAAGATTGTTTGCTCTTCAATGGCGCGCAAGCGCTCAAAGCCTTGGTTATCAAGAATATGCTGCAAAGATGTTTGCTGAGTGTGTTCAATTAATTGGTCAGTGTCACAAAAGCGCATGCCAAGTTTTTCAGCCAATAATTGGCCGACTGTACTCTTGCCCGCGCCAGGCATTCCAATAAGAGCGATGTTAGTCTTTTTTTTCATACCAGAATAAGGGTGCCAAAAAATTGATCAGTGATACACATAAGATAGTAGTTACAGCATTTTACAATGGTAACCTATGAAGGATTCAATGCTTAAAAACTCAAATGTTTTTACATCTTTTTTTAATGCTAATAATTATATGAGGCATTACATCTATAGGGTTTAGCATCAATAGGATCTAGCATCAAAGTGCTAGATCCTATTATTTTTACAATGACTGAATATCAAATGAAGCTGAAATAAAAATTAATCGATGTAATCACTAATGCTTGGGCAAGAACATACTAAGTTACGATCGCCATAAACATTATCAATTCTTGATACTGGTGCGAAATATTTATTTTCACGCAAGCTGGTTAATGGATACGCCGCTTCTGAACGAGTATAAGCATGCGCCCAATCATCTGCCGTTAACTGCTCGGCCGTATGCGGTGCATTAATTAATGGATTGTCGTCTAAGGCCCATTCACCGCTGCCCACTTTATCGATCTCAACACGTATCGCTAACATCGCCTCACAAAAACGATCGACTTCACATAAAGCTTCACTTTCTGTTGGCTCTATCATTAAAGTGCCCGCCACAGGAAACGACATAGTCGGCGCATGAAAACCATAATCAATTAAACGCTTAGCAACATCTTCTACTGCAATGCCCGTCGCATCTTTTATAGGACGTAAATCAATAATACATTCATGGGCAACGAGTCCTTTTCCGCCTGTATATAAAACAGGAAAAGCATCCGCCAATCTATAAGCAATATAATTAGCACTTAATATAGCGGCTTCAGTTGCACGACGCATACCTGAGGCGCCCATCATGCGTAAGTACATCCAGCTAATAGGCAATATACTTGCTGAGCCAAACGGCGCACTCGATACCTGTGGTGCTTGTAGATTCACTTCAGGTGACGAAGCCATATTCGGTAAAAACGGGGCCAAATGCGATTTAGCCGCAACTGGGCCAACACCAGGACCACCACCACCATGAGGAATACAAAATGTTTTATGCAAATTAAGATGCGACACATCGCCACCAAAATCACCTGGTCCGCATAAACCCACCATCGCATTTAAGTTAGCGCCATCAACATAAACTTGACCGCCTCGCTCATGAATGATTTCAGCCACTTGACGAATCTGCTCTTCAAATACACCATGAGTCGATGGGTATGTCACCATTTATGCAGCTAAATTATCAGCGTGCAAATCAGCTTTAGTACGAAGATCATCTATATCAACATTGCCATCACTATCGCAAGCAACCACAACTACTTTCATATTACACATTTGTGCAGACGCAGGATTCGTTCCGTGTGCAGAGCTCGGTATTAAACAAATATTTCTCGCGTCATCGCCACGACTTTTATGATAAGCCGATATCGCGAGTAAACCAGCGAACTCACCCTGAGAACCTGCATTAGGCTGCAATGAAACAACATCATAACCCGTGCATTCTGCTAGCATTTCTTCTAGCTCGGCGATCATTTGCTTATAACCTACCACTTGCTCTGACGGCGCAAATGGATGAGGACTACCAAACTCTGACCAAGTCACTGGAATCATTTCGCTAGTGGCATTTAATTTCATGGTGCAAGAGCCTAAAGGAATCATGGTGCGATCTAAGGCTAAATCTTTATCTGACAAACGGCGTAGGTAACGCAGCATTTCGGTTTCTGAGTGATAACGTGAAAACACAGGATGACTTAATACTGCATCTTGTCGAAACGGTGAAACACTAAAATCAATAGTCACAGTGTCAGCTACCGAAGCATAAGCGCCGTCGCTGTTTCCTGAAAATAATGACCATAGCAATTCAATGTCGGCTGTCGTTGTTTTTTCATCAATAGAAAAACCGATATGTGCATCATCGACTTTACGTAAATTAATTTTTTCATTCTGAGCGCGCGTATAAATAGCCTGTGTTTGATCGGCTGTTTTAATGGTTAGCGTATCAAAAAAGCGTACGTTGCTACGCTCGAAACCACGCTCAGCCAATCCGGCTGCGGCTGTCGCCGTTAAAGAATGAATGCGGCTAGCAATATTACGTAAGCCAACAGGGCCGTGATAACAAACATACATAGAGGCAATAACAGCCAATAACACCTGTGCTGTACAAATGTTAGATGTCGCTTTTTCTCGACGTATATGTTGCTCACGTGTTTGCAGCGCTAAACGATAAGCAGACTTACCATCAGCGTCGACTGATACGCCTACAAGGCGACCTGGCAATGAACGCTGGTATTTGTTCTTGGTAGACATATAAGCAGCATGCGGCCCGCCAAAGCCAACAGGTACACCGAAGCGCTGCGTATTACCTACCACGACATCAGCGCCAATAGCACCTGGAGATTGCAATAACACCAAGGCCATAATATCAGCGGCCATAATGACTAATGCTTTTTTCTCATGCGCGGCGACAACAACATTATCAAAGTTAGGAATTTCTCCTGAGCAACCGGGGTATTGTAATAACACACCAAAGTAATCACAGGCGTCTAAATCAGTTTGCGGATTACCAACAACAATGTCATAGCCCGCCGCATAGGCACGCGTTTTAACTACTTCGATCGTTTGTGGTAAACAATCGGAATCAACAAAAAAGGTATTCGCTTTGCTTTTAGCAGAACGCTTAGCTAAGCCCATGGCTTCAGCAGCAGCACTGCCTTCGTCTAGCATCGAGGCATTAGCGATATCCATACCGGTTAAATCACAAACCATAGTTTGGAAATTCAGTAGCGCTTCTAAGCGCCCTTGTGAAATCTCTGGCTGGTAAGGCGTATACGCCGTATACCATGCTGGATTTTCAAGAATGTTTCTGAGTATGACGGTTGGCGTAATGGTGTCGTAATAACCTTGTCCAATCATCGAACGGAAAGGCAGATTTTTTTGAGCAATCTCTTTAAGTGCTGCTAATGCATCGGCTTCACTTAATGCATCGGGTAAATTTAATAATTCACTTTTATAAATACTGGCTGGCACTACATCACGAATAAAAGCATCCATCGATGTATAGCCCAACGCCATTAACATGGTTTGCGTATCATTACCGGTGGTACCAGCAGATAAGCCCACATGACGATCTTCAAAGTGATCACCTAACAAGGCTAAATCGGCTGCTTGTACAAGAGAAGAATCAGTCACATCTGTTTTAGCGGCTACAGGCATATCAACTATTTCTCTTTCGGTATTTAAATTTTCATTACAGATTGCGTCGGTCATAATTCTCTCTTTCACTTATATTTTTTGTCTTATTAATTTCGGTGCTTTTAGCTTTTAACTTTTAACTTTTAACTTTTAACTTTTAACTCTTAACTCTTAATAGTTAGCGCTTAGCCACGTACATAATTCTGTTTTACAAAAGGTAATTTGCTTACTGTCATGGGCCGAAGTTTTCCGCGGACTAAGGCTTGTACTTTGGTATCGGCTGCTGCGTAACTCGCATCGACATAACCCATCGCAATAGGTTTTTCGAGACTAGGCGAAAATCCACCACTGGTCACTATGCCAATTTCATCGCCATCTTGATTAACAATAACGGTGCCTTCGCGGATTGGCGCGCGGCCATCTATCGATAAACCTACTCGCTTTTTCGGCGCGCCATTTTTTAATTGTTCTAAAATAATATAAGAGCCAGGAAAGCCACCTTCTTTCGCGGCTTCTAAGCGTCGACTGCGACTCACACTCCAAGCCAAACCGGCTTCAATGACAGTGGTCTTTTCATTCATATCGTGACCATAAAGACACAGCCCAGATTCTAATCGTAAAGAATCTCTCGCCCCCAAGCCTATCCATTTTACTGCGTCATCATCAAGAAGAATGTTTGCAATTTTTTCAGCATCGGCATTAGGCATTGAAATTTCAAAACCATCTTCGCCGGTATAACCTGAGCGAGTAATAAAACATTCGACACTACCAATATTGACACTAACGCCATTCATAAATACTAATGACTCAACTGCAGGCGCAAAACGAGCTAACACTTTACAGGCAGCTGGGCCTTGTAAGGCAAGTAAAGCTTTATCAGATTGGTAGCTCACTTCGCAGCTGCTTAGGTGTTTAGTTAGGTGCGCTATATCTTGTTCTTTGCACGCGGCGTTAACCACTAAAAAGAAAGTGTCTTCGCTTAGTCGCGTAACAATTAAATCATCGAGAATGCCGCCGTCATTATTCGTGAATACGGCATAGCTTTGTTGATTAATAGCTAAGGCGCCAATATCGACAGGAATAATTTTCTCAAGCTCTACAACGCTGTTTGCACCACTTACGAGCACTTGCCCCATATGCGACACATCGAACAAACCCGCTTGCGTTCGCGTATGTAAATGCTCGGCCATAATGCCTTCGCTGTATTGCACGGGCATTTGATAACCGGCAAATTCGACCATCTTCCCACCTGCGGCACAATGCATATTATAACAAGCTGTTTTCATTTCTATAGATCCCACAGGCTTAAAAAAGTGTATTCTAGCGTCTTTAGTACGTATTTGTTAAATTTATAGTTCTGATCTTTGTATAAGGTTTTTAAATATGAGAAATTTATCGATGGATGCCTTAAGGGCCTTTATTGCTACGGCTGATCTAGGCGGTGTCACAGCCGCTGCCGATCACCTTGGCCGCTCACAACCGGCCATTAGTCTGCAGATAAAAAAGCTGGAAGAATCACTGAATGCTGAGATTTTTACTCGTTATAACAAGCACTTAAAACTTTCAGAATCGGGCGGCCGAATCTACGATACCGCTAAACAGATTCTGGCGCTGAATGATCAGCTAACGACTCAATTTAGCCAGCCTGAACTAGCTGGCCAAATACGGTTAGGCATTCCCAGTGAATTTGCCACTACTTTACTGCCAAAAATTTTAGGCCGCTTTTCTCAAGCCTACCCGATGGTTGCCTTAGAGGTATTTAGCGATCTGAGCCGCAATCTGCTTTCTGAACCCCAACGCAGTCAATATGACCTTATTTTGGCGCTGCATGATAAGCCTTCGGCGCGTCGCAAGGGACTCATTAAATCTGACAAGCTTGTGTGGGTTGGTAGCAAAGAACATCGTCATGACCGCCAAGAAGCGTTACCGCTCATACTGGCCCAAGATGGCTGCCTTTATCGTAAACGAGCCCTACTTGCTTTAGATAAAATTAAACAGCCTTGGCGAATTATTCATACCAATCCCGACTTATCGGGCATTCAAGCCGCCATTCGCGAGGGCTTAGGCGTGACAGTTCTCGCCGAGAGTACAGTGCCAGAAGGTTTAGCGATTATTGATCGTTTCGGGAAAAGTGAATCTCTGCCGAATCTTGGCAGCATCGATATTAGTTTGCAGTATGAGCGCCGCAGCGTATCAGAGGTCACCGAACGTTTAGCGGGCTATATACAATCGAGCCTTCATTAATAGTAAAAAAGAACAGGTAAAAAAAAGGCGCTTTGTAAGCGCCTTTTTTCTGCTCATCAACAAACTAGTTGATCCGCTAATCAAATGATTTTACTAAGCTACCTAATGTTGCCTTAGCATCACCAAATAACATGCGCGTATTCTCTTTAAAGAATAATGGGTTGTCAATACCAGCAAAACCGGTGGCCATTGAACGCTTTAATACAAACACTGTGCGCGCTTGGTCAGCATTAATCACCGGCATGCCATAAATAGGACTGGATTCAACTTCGCGTGCTGCAGGGTTAACAACATCATTGGCGCCAATAACAATGGCAACATCAAAGCTGTCCATGCGGGGATTAACTTGATCCATCTCTAACAACAAGTCATAAGGCACATCGGCCTCGGCAAGCAATACGTTCATGTGCCCAGGCATACGTCCGGCAACAGGATGAATGGCATAAACCACTTCTGCGCCATTTTTTTCTAACATGCCTTGCAACTCTTTAACGGCATGCTGCGCTTGTGCAACGGCCATTCCGTAGCCAGGAATAATAACAACACTCGCTGCAGCCTCTAATACATAGTAAGCATCTTCAGCAGACATAGGCTTAACTTCACCCTGTTCTATTGCTGGGCCAGAACTTACTTTGACGGTACCAAACCCTGAAAACAATACATTGGGCAGCGAACGATTCATTGCCTTACACATAATGCTGGTAAGGATAATACCGCTGGCACCTACTAATGAACCAGCAACAATCAATAAGATATTACCAATCGCAAACCCTGCGGCTGCGGCTGCAAGACCAGAAAAACTATTGAGTAAAGAAATAACCACCGGCATATCGGCACCACCAATCGGCAGTACAAACATAACGCCTAACACCAGCGATAAGCCAACAGCTAAGTAAAGCCAGTTGTCGTTAGCAGAGTCTTGAAAAAACAATGCCGCACAAACCAACACCGCTATTAAAATACCGCTATTAACAATACGCTGACCCGAGTAGACAAATGCTCGCCCTGAAATTTTCTCACTGAGCTTGCCATAAGCCAATAACGAACCCGTAAACGTTAGGCCACCAATTAATATGGATAAGAAAATAGTGACCAAGCTGAAGTTATCAACTGCTACGCCAATGCTCATAGCTTTAACTAAGGCAACCGAAAGTGCTGCCCAACCAACAAATAAACTGGCAAGGCCACCAAAGCCATTAAACAACGCAACCATTTCTGGCATCGAAGTCATCGCTACTTTTCTTGAAACAACGGCACCTACGAGCGCGCCCACAACAACACCAACAGCAATTAATTCAAAGCTAAGGATTTGCTGATTGCCTAAAGTAACTACAACAGCAATGAGCATACCTACGGCTGAAATGAGATTACCTTTTCTTGCTGTCGCTGGCGAGCCTAAGAATTTTAGACCGACAATAAATAAAACGGCCGCAACAACGTAGACTAAATTAATTAACGTGTTATCTATATTCATTTGCCGTTACCGCCTTCTTTCTTTTTAAACATGGCTAGCATGCGATCTGTCACCATGTACCCACCCACTACGTTAATTGTTGCGAATGCTACGGCTAACACACCTAATATACTGGCAAATTCATTGCTGGTAGAGCCTGCAGGAACTAATGCACCTACTAGCGTAATACCTGAAATTGCGTTCGAACCTGACATCAACGGTGTATGTAATGTTGATGGCACTTTATTGATTAATTCAACACCCAGAAAAATGGCGAGAACAAATACAAAGATGAGAATAATAATTTCCATGCTTACTTGTCTCCAGAGCGAATATTAGCAATGGTCTCATTAACGATTTCATTGCCATGCGTAATCACACAACCAATTAAATCATTCTCGAAATCCAATACAACGTTTTTAGCTTCCGCATCCCAAAACTCACTCACTAAACTGAGTAAATTACTGGAGTACATTTGCGAGGCATCGCGTGGCACTGAGTTAGGCCAGTTGCCTGTGCCAACAATTTTTACACCGTTAAGCTCAACAATTTTTCCTGGCTCTGAACCTTCAACATTGCCACCTGTTTCTGCAGCCATATCAATGACAACACTACCCGCTCGCATACCTTCGACAAATTCGCGCGGCACAATAACCGGCGGCTTACGACCAAATACTTGCGCAGTGGTAATCACTACATCTGAAGCGGCAATCACATCTTTCTGTGCATCACGCTGTATTTGCAATTGCTCTGGCGTTAATGCTTTTGCATAACCGTCTTTTGTTGAGCCAGTTTCGCCAAGATCAATTTCTAGAAATTTAGCGCCAACAGAATGTACCTGCTCAGCAACTTCTGAACGCGTATCAAAGGCAGTAACTTGCGCACCTAGGCGCTTGGCCGTGGCGATGGCTTGTAAGCCAGCAACACCTGCACCAATAACAAATACCTTCGCTGGCTTAAGCGTGCCAGCAGGTGTCATCATCATCGGTAAAATAGAAGGCAGATAATTAGCCGCCTGCATAACCATGACATAGCCTGCTAAGTTAGCTTGCGAACTCAAGGCATCCATTTTTTGAGAGCGCGTGCTACGCGGAATCATTTCCATGCTGATAGCGCTAATGTTTTTAGCTTTTAACGCATCAATTAAGGCGTGCTCATTAAAGGGATCAAGAAAGCTAACATGGATGCTGCCCGACTTGAGTAATTCAACATCGGCTAAATCAGGCTTGCGTACCCGCAACACTAAATCAGCAGCACCGAGTAAGGCGACTCTATCGGCTGAAAGGCTAGCACCTGCTGCTTCGTAATCGTTGTCGGCAAAGCCGGCACCAATACCGGCTCCGGCTTCAACACTCACTTGGGCGCCCATTTTGACGAGTTTTTTGACCGAATCGGGCACCAGCGCTGCTCGCTGTTCACCTTCGGCTGTTTCTTTAGGAATGGCTATAAGCATAAAGTTATCGATTCTTTTGTTGGCAGAATAATATTGAGAAAACGTATACCTTGATTGAGTTGCTAATTTATAGACAACTCATTATTCGTCATTCGAATTAACCATTAATAACATGATGTTATGTACGGTGATTTTGCTCCTTATAATTGCCTAAGCAACCAAAGGCCGAATATCTTATACGGCGATTGATACCTTGGCCAGAGTCAATTAATTCAAAAGACGCTCCAAGATATGAAAATCAATCACTTAGCCTTAGATATAAGAAAGCTCTATAGTTCATATAGTTATGGATGATTATTTTAGAGGGAGATTACCACTCTAGCCGAGTGATTTTCACCTCATTGCCGAGAGTTAATCGAATGAGGTGAAATGGAAGGGGGATAAGGAAATAAGCTGTGGGGCGTTAACTATTCTTCTTCAAGCAGACGGCGGTCACCTTTACGGCGCTCTTTACCAACAGTGTCGTCAGCACCAACATTTTTCTTTCTACGGTCATTGCCACCGGCTCGTTCTTCAAGGGCTTCATCAAGTTGCTCAAAAAGACTTAAATCTAATTCTTTTTCATCACCCATGGTTTGTCACTCCTGCATTTTATCTGACTATTATTTGGCTGCTTTTATGGAAAGTGCGACTATTTAGGCACTCCTAAGCAATCGCTTTTAAGTGTAGACCATATTTAACGACTTGATATTATTTGAGCAAGAAAATATCGCCTTTAAACATAACTTTTACACCCTTTAAACACTTCTTTCTATTAAGCGTATCTAACTATTCTCATCTGCAACATTGCAACGATCTCGCCCTTGCTGCTTAGCCTCATACATGGCTTTATCGGCACGAGAAAACAGTGTTCGCGCATCGTCACCTTCGGAAATTTGCGCAATACCTATCGAAATAGTGACTTTTAATGGCTTCGATTTAAAGTGGAATGGACAATCACGAACCTGCACACAAATAGCATTCATTAAGGTAAGCGCCGCTTTAGCATCTGTTTCTGGCAGCAGAATAACGAACTCCTCGCCCCCATAACGGGCAATAAAATCTGCTAACCGCAGGCGATGCTGCATGGTTTTAGCCAATACTTTTAAGACTTTATCGCCCGCTAAATGCCCATAGGTATCATTAACCTGCTTAAAATAGTCTACATCGGCCACGACTAAGCAGAACTTTGAGCCGTAACGTCTTGCTCGCTCTAGCTCAATCGCAATGCGTCGCTCGTAAGCTTCTCGATTAGGTAATTTGGTCAGTACATCACGCTCACTGCGTCGCTGCTGTACTTCAACCTCAGCTCGGGCTCTAGCGGCTTCTCGCTCTAGCGCCTGAATTTGATGCTTCAAAACGTCGCGCTCAGTCTCATACTCTAATTGCTGCTCAAGTCGGTCAAGCTTAAATTGATCTAATTGACTAAAAATAGATGCCAGATGCGATTTAACGGACCCTTGCAGAGAGACTAAAGAGCTCGCATTATCAATATCTCCGGCAAATGATGCGATATCTTTTCGAACGGCTTTATCAAATGCTTCGCCGCCATCTAAAATAGTCTTTGTTATATCGCCGACGCCATTAACGCCATCGCATAAAGTGCTTAGCTGATCATTGAGGCTTTGTAAAAATAATTCAAATTCATGCTGATCATTATCTAGCGTTGCAATAACAACAATACTGAGCTGCTCTAATAATTCGGCTAACTCCGTCCAGCCTAATCCTGCGCTCAATAATTGTTGCGCTTTTTTTAGGGCATTCTCGGTAGAAGCAAGCGGTCGAATTTGAACCAATATATCGGCTAATATGCCTTCTATAACTTCAACAATAGCGGGGTCTGGAGACTGACTAACAGATGAATCAGAAGCGTCGCTATCATTGCTTCCTAACTTACTCAGCACTAAAGCTTGCAGCTGAGAAAACTTAATGGGCAGTAATTCTTGTTGCGCCGGATTATTAATTCCCTGACGTGAATCACGTACAAAAGCAGCTAACTGCTTACGGATTTCAAACGGCGGGTTAAGAAGCAATAATTGGGCAATACCATCACTAAAGCCTTGTAGCTGTTGCTCTGCTCTATGCCGTCTAATATTGGCCATACCATTAGCCGAGCTTTCTAACTGTGCGACTAACTCAGAACTAATTGCCCCGTCATTACCCTGCATTTGAATACGCAGTTCATCAATAATTCGGTCCAAACTGTCATCTTGACCTTCTGCAGCCAACGATAAATAGCCTAAGGAATCATCTAAAGAGTGCCGTAATTGATTTAAGACCTGTTCTTTTTTATCTAACACAGACTGTAATGTCTGTATTTTTTGCTTGGGATTTCCTTTGAAAAAAATCATAAAAATCCTGTTATGCCTTTAGCTTTATTTTATTAACATTATCTATTGAACAAGAAGCGACCAAAGCAGTACTGGTACTGGGTGATACTCGCTTTTATTCATTAACTGTTTGTTCATGGCTCTTACTAACGAGCACTTGATGTTTAGAGTATAGAAGCAATTTCAAAATCTAAAAGCCAAAAAAAACCGCTGAAATCAGCGGTTTTTTTAAATCAAATTTTCGAGCTACTTATCTTTGAACTACTTACTTGTTCGCTCAAGCTCAACAAGGTGATTAACCACATCAAGCATGCCCGCCTGGCTGCCTGCCATGCGCGAACTAATACGATACTTACCATTCACGACCATTTCTGGTGTGCCTTGAATAAGATAGTTCTTACGTGTTCGTTTTTCACCCTGCGATACTTTACTCATAATACCAAAGGCATTCACTTTCTTACTAAAGTCTTCTTTATTAACGCCATACTTAGCAAAGACTTCGGCAAACTTATCTTGATCAGCCAGCTTTGGACTCACCGCTAATAACGCAAAAATTTCATTATGAAATTCGCGCGGCAAGTTAAAGGCTTCGGCCGTGTAATACACATTGGCGTGTAAACGCATAAAGTCACGCCATACAGCAGGGGTTTTCGCAAAGATCACATCATCGGCAATGGTCTCTTTCCATTTAGCTAATAACGGCTCTATTGCATAGCAATGAGAACAGCCATACCAAAAAACCTCCATCACTTCTATTTTGTTAGGATCCAATGTTCTAGCTGGATTAGGCAGTACTTCATAGTGCGTTCCCGCTTGGTACTTCGCTTCTACGGCTGCATCTTCAGCACACGCAGATTGAGTAAAAACTAATGTCGGCATTAATAGTAAGAGTGCTGCCATGCGGCGTACTGTTGTCATTGCTTGCTATCCTTCTTTAACATTGGTTCAACCGCTATGGCTGGTTATAAGCTAATTTGACCACCCGCTAGATGATCGATTTATTTTCTAAGACCAGCCACATAGCTAGCAACCGCTTGGATTTCGTTCTCATTCATTCGTTCCGCTATGCCTCGCATAACCATACTTTGGCCATCATTATTACGAGTGCCTACTGAAAAATAACGTAATTGCGTTGCGAGATAATCAGCATGTTGGCCAGCAATCATTGGGAATCCGGCTGGTGCATTACCCGCGCCCGCTGGTCCGTGACAACCTGTACATGAAGGAATGCCGCGCTCATGATTACCATTTCGGTAAATCTCTTCGCCTAACTCAACCCATTTGGCTTCAGAAGCCCCTTGAGTTTGGGTTTGACTCGCATAATAAGCCGCGATATCGGCTAAATCAGCATCATTGAAGTTATCGAGCTGACCAACCATCATCGCAATCTCACGATCGCCACGTTGCACGTCTTTTAATTGCTTATAAAGGTACTTTTCGCCTTGCCCAGCCAGTTTCGGGTTAGAAGGTATTTGGCTATTGCCGTCATTACCATGGCAAGCGCCACAGCTAGCTACTTTATTCTTACCCGCGCTAGCATTTCCGCCTGCCTGCGCCACAGTGGCTAATGAGAGGCCCAGTAAGACCACAAAAAAAGCGTTAGAGAAGTGTTTCATTTTATCTTCCAAAGTTTGATCTATTGATGAATTATCGTAAATTCGATACTGTAAATCGCCTGCACTAGGCGACTTATTACTAAAACGGCCAGCATTCTACCATCGACATCTATTTATAGGTCCAGATATTTTGCTGTGCATATTGCTAAACATTTGAGCAATCCACTCATTCCAACTCGTTATTTTAGTATGGCACCCTTATTAAATACGCCATAAATGGCAATCTGCAATACACTGGCCGCCTAGAAAGCAGCCTCTTATAGGTATAATAGCTATGTTTTTGAATAAGCTATACGATAAGCCGCGTTCTAATATACCCATTAGGTAGCCAGCTACACACTACATTTATTAAGCAATACAATAATTTGATGACCATTATGACTGATGACTCTCGACTCTCAGAAATTGAGCTACAAAAATACTTCCAATCGGCTGCTTTTACTCAAAGTGCTGCAAAACTGCCCCAATGCCCTACCGATCACGGCAATGAAGTCGCTTTTGCTGGTCGCTCTAATGCGGGTAAATCGAGTGCCATCAATCGTATTACCGGACAAAAAAAGCTCGCTCGTATTAGTAAAACCCCAGGCAGAACACAGCTTATTAACTTTTTTGGCCTGCGAGATGAACAACGATTAGTTGATTTGCCCGGCTACGGCTATGCAAAAGTCGCACTGGCACAAAAACTAGAATGGCAAAAACATTTAGAACATTACTTAGAAAAACGCGCATCACTTACCGGCCTAGCGCTAGTAATGGATGTGCGACGACCACTGCAACCCTTTGATACAGTGATGCTCGACTGGGTTAAGCAGTACCAAATTCAATGTCATATTTTAATTACGAAAGCCGACAAGTTGAAACGAGGACCCGCTATGCAGGCCTTATTTCAAGTCGAAAAAAGTGTTGAAGACCAGCCACATATTAGCGCCCAATTGTTTTCGGCTACCAATGGAACTGGCTTAGCACAAGCGCAAGATAAGCTTTATGGTTGGCTGCATCAGCCAGAAATTACATAGGGCTAAGCTTTTATTAGTCTAGGCCCGCACTCATATTTAAGAGCATATAGATGGCACATTAAGCACCGGCGCTACAAACCTTAAAGTAGCACCGGTCTTAAATTATTCGCTTTACTGATTTGATATTGGTGTTACGAATACTTCTACTCGACGATTCAATGCGCGCCCAGCTTCTGTCGCATTCGATTCACGCGGCTCATATTCGCCACGGCCTGATGAACTCAAATTAGCACTCGATACTCCATGGCTCGCTAAGTAAGCGCTCACCGACGCTGCACGACGCTCGGATAATGCTTGGTTATAACTTTCAGAACCGGTTGAATCTGTATGGCCAACGACTTCCCCTTTTGATTGATACTTTTGCATCACATCGGCCACTTTATTAAGGCTAGTGGAAAACGAAGATTTAATATCGGCACGATTAAGATCAAAAGTCACTTCGTTATCAAAGGTCAGTTTAAGTAAGTCTTCACGCACACGCTCAATTTCTATATCTGAGCGGCGCTGCTCAGCCGCTAGGGCATCACGAAACGCCTGCTCTTGCTTGTCCATATGGTTGCCAATGCCTGCACCTGTTGCCGCGCCAGCAATCGCACCTAATATCATGCCTTTATCTCGATTCCCGTCGTCATCGAGCTGGCCACCCACAATAGCACCCGCCACGGCACCCATAATGGCGCCCATTTTTGCATTGCTTCTATCGGTCGTTGTATTACCCGAACCCGCTGGCTGGGCTGCACAGCCTAATAATGCCGTACTGAGAATGATTGGTAAAATTAATTTCATGTTATCTCCTTGAGCAGTTTTAAATCGTTATTAATAAAAGACCGAATGAACCTTCGACACATAATATGCAGAACTACGCCGTTAATGTACCGTAACTTTTTGCACAAAATAATCTACCTTCCGCACAAAACTAAAAAAAGTCTTATTTGTAAAACAATAAGTTAGCGTCTAATAAGCCATTTTGTAGAAAAATCTTTAGCAGATTTCTTGCAAAACCACTGTATGGGTATACACTGTTTAAGTATACAGTGATTGTTGCGAAGTTAATGTTCGAGCTTGTAATCCAAACAACAGATTATTAAGTAATTACTTATTAAATAACTACTTATTAAATAACTAGTTATTAGATGATTAACTATTAAGTAACTACTTACTAAGTAACTACGTATTAAATGATTAGCGATTCAAGATCAAATAAATCGCTTTTAAAAGATCACTATTTAAACCAGACATTTTACATTCAGCCATTAATAAATTTAGGTAACTCATGATGCTATCAACACTTATAAAAACCATCATCAATAAAACTCATCATCGCGGCTTAAAAAGTGGTTCAAGTATAAGTAATCGCCTTACACAAATTCGTCAGCAGAATTCATTAGCAGCTCATGGCTTCGTTAGTGGCAAATGCCAATCTGTCAGTTATGAAGCATTTAGACATTGCCTCAGTGATATCGCCACACCATTGGTTTGCAGTAAAAAAGGCACTACCTTTATTTTTAACCAACAACAAAAAGTATGCGCATTAATTAAGCCACCTTACTTTGATGCTCGTGGCCAATGCCAGCCAGTGCGTTACTTTTTAGCCGAGGGTGTGCAGCTGTCTGCTTTCTCATCATTACGACGTATTGAATTACCACGTTTGCTTTGGCAAGCTAAATCACAAAGCGCCTTGCAAGGATTACTCAAAAGCATTAAACATTTACTAGCTCCATCAAATAGTCAGTCTAGAGTCATGAGTAAACGAAAATCACCCGTATGGACTAGCATGCGCTTAACCGCATAGTTCATTTTATAGACCGCTAACTTAGCTTAATTAATGAAAACAGATTAATTAAGACCTGCTTCAAGTACAACTTCCCCTCAGATACGCAAGGATGCGTCTCTTAAATTAAAATCCTGTAACATCCTCACACTTTTTAGCTGTCATATCTGCGAAACATTTAGACCTCTACTAGGCTCTAATAAATAGAGACAAAAAAGCTCGGCAATCAATATGTGCTTAGTCTCTTTTTAGCTCAGCTTTCATTTATTGATTAGAGGTCAGATTTACTGCTATGAGTATTCAGTCGTTACCTAAAACAGATCAAGATGATGCACCTAAAGTATCGAATCGTCAGCATTTGAAAAACTGCTTTGCCATTAAGAACGGTCGTTGGTTTGTCACCAATAAGCGAAACGAACAAGCTGGGCCATTTAATGATAAATCAGAGGCACAAATGGCACTTCTTTATTATGTAGGTCGCACTTGCTGGCCCAGTGCTAAGCAACTAAGAGAATTTATTCGTTTCGGTCGCTAAAGCTCCCAATAATTAGCATCCTTAATTAATACGCATAGAAGCCATTAGTGGCTTCTATTGCCAACTTCCCCGTCAAATAACACCTTGCCCGAATTTCTCTATATCCCGACCATCGAGTCAAAGACCATTAATCCTCCGACGCAATGATCTTATCGACGCTCAATATGCGTATAATGGTTATATAAGTTGTAACCAACAGCCATTAAATAAGACACGATTTGCATGAACAATTCTCAAAATATAGATTGGCATAACATCGATACCGTATTGTTTGATATGGACGGTACATTGCTGGATCTTCATTATGATAATTATTTTTGGCTACACTATTTGCCTGAGCAATATGCTTTATTAAAACACTGCCCTATTGATGAAGCTCGCGAACAATTAAAAGATAAAATTCGAGGCCAATTAGGCACGCTTAATTTTTACTGTATTGATTATTGGATCGATGAGCTTGAAATCGATATTATTGCCTTAAAGCATGAAGTGAAAAATCGTATTAAATTTCTACCTCATGCCGAAGCACTTTTATCCGCCATTAATGCATTGCCGGTTCAATCCTTAATTGTGACCAACGCGCATCGTAAAACGCTTGCCGTTAAAGATGCCGCCATTAATATTTCAAGCTATGTCGATGATGTACACGCCTCTCACGATTTTGGCCTTCCAAAAGAAGACCCTCAATTTTGGGAACTGTTTGCGAAGAAATTTTCTTTTGATCCTGCGCGCACTGTATTTGTCGATGACAATGAGCACGTACTTGCCTCAGCAGATCAGTTCGGCATACGTCATTTAATTATGCCGCTCAATCCTGATAGCCAACGAGCAGCTCAAAAAATGCGTCAACCAGATCGCTATACTGGCATTCAATCATTAGCAGAATTACTACCCTGTTAGGCATGACCTATTAAAATGGATAATACAAATTCAGCAACCGTTGTTCGCATCGACAAATGGCTTTGGGCCGCGCGTTTTTTTAAAACACGTAGCCTGGCCAAACAGGCGATAGAAGGCGGCAAGGTTCACTATAATGGTCAGCGTGTGAAAACCAGTAAAAATATTGAGCTGGGGGCTGAGTTAACGATTCGATGTGGCTGGGATGAAAAAGTCGTTATTATCAAAACATTATCTGACAAGCGTCGTAATGCAACAGAGGCAAGTAAACTGTTTGATGAAACAGAAGCCAGCATAGCATTGCGAGAACAGCGCACCGCAGAAAGAAAAATGGCGAATTTGACTATGCCAAACCATGCCGAAAGACCCAATAAAAAACAGCGAAGACAAATACATCGCTTTAAACAAGATACATAATCGGGTTATATGGTTTCACCCAATAGCAAAGGTATCGTATCGTTATTAATCGATCGCTACCTTCAAAGCAGTCTTTACGACTCTTCGTACCCATAATAACTTTTCGAAAGCGCCCTAAAATATGTCTGATACTGATTTAATACAACGCTTCTATTTTTCCGGCCAGCCGTTTCGAGGCGCAATTGTAAAACTCCAGAATAGTTTTGTTGAAGCACTCAACGGTCATAATTATCCAGCAACCATTAATGCCTTATTAGGTGAGAGCCTTACCGCCAGTGCTTTAATGGGCATTCATCTAAAACATAACGCACGCCTATCTTTACAAGCGAGAGGTGATGGTCCAGTTAAATTACTTATGGCAGAGGCTGTTATTCAACAGGCTGAAGACGCCGAAGAACCTACCGCTCAACATACGGTTCGTGCAGTCGCTCGTCTTTCTGAAGAAATACCATTGACCATAGAAAGCGAGAAAAAAGGCTTTCAGAATTTACTCGGCCGCGGACAATTAGCCATTACAATAGAACCTGAAGAAGGTGAACGCTACCAAGGCATTGTCGGCGCAGACCAAGCAACACTCTCTCTTTGCTTAGAAGCTTATTTTAATCAATCGGAACAACTACCCACCCTTTTTCAGTTAGCCACTTCAGAAACCGGCGCTGCTGGTATTTTGCTCCAGCGCATGCCGCATGATGATAACCATCAAATGGATGAGAATAATCTTAGTAGCAATGATATATGGGACGAGCTAATAGCACTTACTTCCACATTAACGGATAAAGAGTTACTCGAAACCCCCGTAGAAAAACTGCTCTTTAATTTATTTCATGAACACTCAGTAAAACTCTCGCCGCCAGACGCTATCCATTTTGAATGCAGCTGTTCATACCAACGAACCGGGACAGCGCTAATGCAAATTAACCCATTAGAAATAGCATCCATATTAGAAGCCGATAAGGAAATTGTCATGGACTGTGAGTTTTGCAGTGCAAGATACCGCTTTAATAAAAGTGATATCGATAACTTAAGTCAGCAATCAAAGCAAACTCGCCATTAGCTTCATCATATTTTACTAATCAGCACATTTTTCGATTAGCACATTTATGATTAAACCGTTAGTTGCCACCGTGTTGGGCACCCACTATTCATATTAAAAATTATGGATATTAAGAAGTGTAAAATTACGTCCAGCTTAACTCAATGCGAATACCACTCATCCCTCGCTTCTGTCATAATCATCGGATATTGAAGTGCCAAGTATTATTCAGTTATCGATAAATAAAATCGCCCGAACTTAATAACCTTAGTATTCTTAAATGTTTACCTATTGGCCCACCAACAGCTAAAACAGGAAAAATCCGCGCATGAATGCAGTTAGCGACAAACCCGTTATTCACGAAAACCTCGATGCCAATACACTCATCGAACTAGCCCTTTCTCGCAAAGAGGGTATCCTCGCCAATAATGGCGCACTGTTAATTACAACGGGCCATCGCACAGGTCGCTCACCTGCCGACCGCTTTATTGTTAAAGAACCATCAACACAGGCTTCTATTGACTGGGGTAATGTCAATCGCCCTTTCGATGCCGATAAATTTGATGCGCTTTGGAATAGAGTCAGCGACTATCTTGCTGAACGAGATCAATTTCAGGCCAAGCTACATGTTGGCGCAGATGATGAACACTACCTACCCGTTAAAGTGAATACCGAAACCGCATGGCAGAATCTATTTGGCCGCAATATGTTCGTGCGTGTCGATGCTGAAAACTTTAATCCTAAAGATAAAGAAGAGTGGTCAATTCTTAACGTTGCTAGTTTCTGCTGTGATCCTGAACGCGATGGCACAAATAGTGATGGCGTTGTTATTATTAATTTCGCCCAACGCAAAGTTTTACTTGCGGGTATGCGTTATGCCGGTGAAATGAAAAAATCGATGTTCTCGGTGCAGAATTTTTTATTGCCAGAACAAGATGTATTACCCATGCATTGTTCAGCGAACGTTGGAGACAATGGTGACACAGCATTATTTTTTGGTTTGTCGGGTACAGGCAAAACGACTTTATCAGCCGATCCAGCACGCTACTTAATTGGTGATGACGAACATGGCTGGGGTCGCGGAACCGTTTTCAACATTGAAGGTGGCTGTTACGCAAAAACGATTAATTTAAGTCAGAAAAATGAGCCTGTTATTTGGGATGCGATTCGTAAAGGCGCCATTCTTGAAAACGTAGTATTAAATGATACAGACACTCCCGATTATGATGACACCAGCCTGACTGAAAATGGTCGCTGCTGTTATCCACTAGAGCATGTCAATAAGCGCGTAATCGAAAACAAAGCGGGCGAACCGAAAGTCGTTATCTTTTTAACCTGTGATGTTTCGGGTGTACTACCTCCTGTTTCAATTTTATCTAAAGAAGCTGCGGCTTATCATTTTTTAAGTGGTTACACGGCGCGCGTTGGCTCAACTGAGCTTGGTGGTGATGCCGGAATTCAACCCGCATTTTCAACCTGCTTTGGCGCACCTTTTATGCCACGTCCTGCTGGCGATTATGCCGAACTATTAATAAAGCGTGTTGAAGAATTCGATAGCCGTGTCTACTTGGTTAATACGGGTTGGACTGGCGGTTCTGGTGGCCCGAATGGCGAAGGTAAACGTTTTAGCATTCCGACTACTCGAGCGGTTATTACTGCGATTCAGAATGGTGAATTGCTTAATGTTGAGTCACAGCATTTAGATGATTTAAATATTGATATCCCGCTTTCGGTGCCAGGTGTTGATTCACAATTATTGAATCCTAGAGATACTTGGTCGGATCCAGCGGCCTATGATGCTCAGGCTAAAAAACTGGCAGCGCAGTTTGTTGCTAACTTTAAGAAGTATGATGTTGCGGATGAGATTGTTGCGGCTGGACCGAAAGCTTAACACTTTTGTTTGTTGTGATAGACGCCTTATGTTTTGCATAGGGCGTTTTTTTAGTTTTATTTAAAATTTTTTATCTGGCCTGACAGCCAGAGTCTAGATCTTTAAGCTCTATCTGATATTTTTCTTATATTCTGGTTGTTTACTTTATTTGTTTGAGTTTTCAGTTCAAGACCGTCGGGGGTGGCCCGACATGCCAGTAACTTTTTTTCTACAGCAAAAAAAAGTCACCAAAAAATGCCGCAACCTTACGACGAAGCTTGAGCACGACGGGTGCATCTCGCAGTGTTTTCTGTCCAGCAGTTCCAGAGAGATTATCGCCAAGCGGTATAGGGGGTACTTTTTTTGTGCTGCACTGCATCAAACTTTACGTCCAATTTTCCC
>Ga0115007_10000778_pt1 | contig 21052 bp, 20 predicted proteins | sample ArcOceMetagenome_2_FD_87166 | JGI IMG/M metagenome (GOLD analysis project Ga0115007, IMG submission 87166) | Marine eukaryotic phytoplankton communities from Arctic Ocean - Arctic Ocean ARC135M Metagenome | ecosystem: Environmental > Aquatic > Marine > Oceanic | place: Arctic Ocean | collected...
CAATACAGGCTGGGGGCGATGTTGAGCAGCATGGATGACGCTTACCCGTTTGAGCGAACACGGATCCCGAGCCTACCCCAAAACGACGAGGAAGCGGTGAAGTGGCTTTCCAAAGCCCAGGCGCAAAATTTTCCCCTCGCGTTTCACGACTTGGGCCACCACTACCTCAACGGACTTGGATGCCGCCAAGACGACCAAAGAGCGGTGGCGCTGTGGAAGCAGGGATCAGAACTCCCCGAGCGCGTCGATTACCCAAACAAGGCGTGTTGCTGCATGAAGATGGTGGCGGACATGTACGCGCGCGGACGAGGCGTGGACAACGCGTGCGTGAACTGCGCTCGCGAGTGGCTCGCGAAGGCGGTTTCGGCGGCGTGCGGCAGCGCCATCACGTTGCACAACGAGCTCATGTTGGGCGAAGACACGGATGGGAATCAGCTTGGATACGGGGATATGTTGTCGTATGGTGCCACGAAGGACTGGGTACAAGGGATACACGCCATCAAACGCGAGCGCAACGAACACAACGCAGCGTGGCTCACGAAACTGAAAGCGGAGCGTCGGTGCGACTTTTGCGGCGCGCCCGGCGCGCAGAAGAAGTGCGGCGCCTGTTCGAACGCCAGATACTGCGGCAAGAAGTGTCAGAAGCGCCACTATAGCCACCCAACCTTCCCGCACAAAGAACTGTGCGGCGTGCAGGTCGCTGAAGGATTGATGGGAAACCTGCAGCTGGCCGGCGCCGGCGACGAGTGAGAGAGCAGACAAATGGAGAAGACAGACAAAAGTAAAAACCTTTTTTTTTCGCTCTCGAAATCTTGAAGTCTTGTGTTTTCGTTTTCGTCTCCATTGTGGTCGACGTCATCGCGATGACGTGCGCGTGCGTGCGTGTCGCGGTCTGCGCGCCTCCGCGCGTGAGGTCCGTTCGCACGCGTGCTGTCCACCCCACTTGTTCTGTTAGAAATGTGCGTCTCGCCGTGTCCGCCAGTGACGATGCAAGCGGCACTCCCGAAAAACACCTGGCGCTGGAAAAAGCCGACGCGCTTCGGGCAGAGTACGACGGGGTCCGCGTTCGCGCGTCTCGTTTGCTCAAACGCGGCGCGCGTTTAGCTAAACAGATGGATGAGCTTACTGGTGGTGCCGAACGGGCGATGGGTTTGGGGGCGGACAGGAGAGACGAGAATGAAGCCAGACGTTTGTTACGCGAACGCGCGCAGGTCAAGGAAGCGCTGGCGAAGACGATTGCGAGGGCTGAGATTTTGTCTCAGCTGGCGAGTAAAATCGAAATCGCAATCATCGTCCTGGAGCGCTCTGCGTTTTCTGAAGAAAAGACGACTACTAGGGATGACAGGAGGGACGATTCCCTAGGGGGAGGCACGGTACCGTCGATAGAAGCTGCCTTTGGATCCTCGAAAGAAGGTGTCAAACGAAAGAAGCGCGGTCCCCTGGAAAGCCTGGAGTCTGAATTTGCGAGTTTGGAAGTAAACGTCCTCGAGCGTGCCTTTTCGATGAGCCCCGATTTGGAAAAAGAAAACAGTAAAGGGAACGTTCCCAGGTCATCTGGAGATAACGTTAATACTGGAAGAAGCACGGAAACCAAAGAAGCAGATGGTGACCTGACAGTCACTGACACTGTTCCAGGATGGTGGCTTCCTGAATCGATCCGCGAATCTAAATCTGATTCTCCAAAAAATGCGAAGATCGAAAAACCCCTCGACGCGCTTCTTTCTCTGGACCGCGCGCGGGTTTCGAGCGTTGGGGTTTTGCCCAAAGACGCGGTCAATTTGCGTATAAGCTGCGCCGCGTACAGTGCCGATAAAAAAAACGTTTCGCTTTCGAAACGCCTGGAGGGTGGCAAACGAGACACCGCGTTTCGCGCAGCGGTGGAGGGCGCTTTGGGGGCGGTTGAATTATTTGACGAAGACGAAAAGGATTCAACCGACGGCGACGATAAATGGCGCGCCCTCGGAGGCCAGCCGCCGTTACACTTTCTGTGCGATTTCGCCCGAGATCTCGGGCTACGCCCATCAAGAGCAGGTACACTACTCACGGAAGCCGTGGTGAGACGCGTGGAGAGTTTTTGTATGCAGTGCGCTGCTTTTTTGAGAGCCGGGGATTTTGAGGCGGCGCAAAAAGAGTCAAAAATTCTCAAAAAAACGCTCGCTCACTTCGCCGGCGCGGTCGGGACGGTCGAGGACAAAGAGCGGTTACAACTCATCGCGTTGAGGACACGCAAGCAACTGCGGCAACACGAACGGGAAACGGTTCTCACCCTGTTCCATGACGCGCAGGAAAGCGTGCGGACAGCGGCGGCGATCGCGCTGGGGCTGAGGGAGTAACGCCGTTTGTAATATCCAATTCGCAAATCGAATCGGAATCTTCACATCTTCAGCGATTTCATAACAACGAAAACACGACACGATTACCAAAATTCGTTCACCTGTTTGGCCACAGTCCGGCGCGCGTGCCGTGATCATGGCCGGGCTTTTGGAGCGGCTCGGGATGTCCCCCTCCCCGCCCCCCAAGCCAACGGGTTTGGGGGGTTTCTCGCTTCCGTGGCGCGGCCGGGGCGACGTAGGGAAAGGGAAGAAATCGCCGAAAACGCCGCTTCTCGGCAAGTTCAAGGGCCTCAAGACTGGGCTTATTGAGAAGCTCAAGGACCAGGCCAGCGCGGCGATCACGGGCGGGGTTTCCGGTGTGCTGGTGTTGCTCACGATCTACAAGGTGGTCAGCTCACGGGAAAGCGTTTTGGCGGAGTCGCGGAAGGAGGAACAGCGGGTGATGATGGAGCGCAAGGAACGATTGGCGGTGATGCGACGATCCTTAGCGGGGCCGCTGCGAAGCGCGGCGAGGGATTTGAACACGCGTTTGCGCGAGATTCTGCAACCCTCGCCTCCCACCGGTGACGCGCGGAACAACTACTTCGCCTCGCACTACTTAGAAGACCCGGAAGAATCAATCAACACCACGCTGTACCGTTTGTGCCGGTACGTGTTTTGGGTGGAGCAGTTACAACGCGGGATTCGGTCGGACGGGGACCTGGCGATGGACGACGCGTGGCAAATCGCAGTGGACGTGCGTCTTGAGAGGGTGAGGCAAGCGCTCGCGAGTTCGGACCCGCTGGTGGACGCGACGAAACCGCGGGAGAGGTTGTACGACGTGATCGACGCCGCGGTGGCGCGGGATTCGGCGAAGAAAACAACGGCGAAGCGAGAAGCGGTTGCGAGTGATCGGGTGGCGGAACGCGCGGACGTCAACAAGGCGAAAGATACGCAAAGCGCGAGTGAAACCAAAACGGACACGAAAACGAGTCCCAGCTTCAAAGCCACCGCGCGCGTGTTGGGCGCCGCGGCGGGAATACTGGCGGCGCGCTCTCTGAGCCCGGACGCTTCCGGTGACGTTTCAAAAAAGGCAACCGTACGACTCAACCCGACGTTGTCCTCGGTTCGTGCTTTTGACCTAACAGAGTCCCCGGACGAGCCCGGACTGCGCGTAGGGCGGTTCCCGCTTCGGCTGTTCCGGGATACGCAAACCGCGATCGCGGAGGTTTTCGGGGAGGAGATGCGAAATCAAACACCGCGGGGGTCGAACCGACAACACGCGGGTTTGAACGACGCGCCTCCGAACGCGAGCGTTACCCGAACAACCGACGCGGTGGGCGGCGGCGAGATGTTGTACACCGCTTTCGTGATTAAGCTGGAATACGCGCTGGGTAAAGGATCAGGCGCGAACGAACCGTGGGCGCGGTGGATGGTCCCCTTGCATCTGCAGTACCACCGGTACGCGTCGCTTCAAGGTACGTGTTGCGTTTCCCAAATCCCGGCCTCCCTGTTTGCCGATTGTCCGCCCGTGTCACTCGCGTAACACGCGAAAGGCTGACACTTTCTTTTATTGGTATCGAGCGCGGCGGCAAAAACAGCTCACCCCGGCGCAGGGAAGAGAGGTGCTCGCGGCGCGGGTGCGTTTGAACCGGGTGAGTAAATCGCTTGACCAGCTGCTCGGGGTGCTTAGACGAAGACTGGATGACCCGTGGTTTTTGCACAGCATGAAACGATTGAAGAAGGAAGCCATGGCGAACTCGGGTGGGGACGCGTTTTCCTTTGCCGACGCGGTGAAGCGAGCGGCGCGGCAAGACGCCATCGCGGAGACAAACGCGGCGGCGATTGATGGGAAGGGCTCTTCCGGTGCCACTAAAAAAAGAGTCGTGGCGAAGAACGGCGTTTTCGCGCAGTTCCGCACCGCGCGGTTTTTGAACAGGCAAAGAATGGCACGCGTAGAGGCGCTTGAGCGGTGGTCCTTGATTAGGGAAAGCATTCCCGAGGTCCGGGCGATGGGGAGCGCGTGGTGGGACCGGGAACTGCCGAAAGTACCGGGGCACACGTTTTTCGGGTTCCACTTCAAGGAGGACAGCGCCAAGGCGGCGCAAGTGGCTCTGGCTGGAGGGAAGACGTTACGGCGACTTGCGTTTCGGGTCGTGCACGTCGTGCTGGACGCGGCGGCGGAGCGACCGGTGAGGGCGCTGGCGCTCATCGCGGGCACCGCGCTGGCGGGTATCGCGAAGGACCGCGAGAAACGGGGCTTGGCGTTTCTGAAACTTCCCCAAAAGTTGCGAAAACGAAGCACACACCCGACACTGCCGGGGGGGGAACCCGCCGTGTGGGAAGAACAACAACAACGCACATGGAAGCAAACCCCGTTTCAGGTATGGATGGCAGCGAAAACCAAGGGGTTCACGGAGTTCCAAACGCAACCGCCGGCGCCGGCGCCGCCTGTTCGACGAAAAATCCCGTCAAAAAAATTGGTGACCCCGAAACCGCCGCCGCGCGAAGAAGGCGACGCGTCGTTCTCCCCTCCGCCGCGACGCGCCGTCCAGCCGGTTCCGCCGCGACAACCTCCCGTTGGCAGGGCGCCGCCGATGCCGCCGCCTCCGACGCCGGTGCCGTCTGCGGTGCCGGCGTCTCACAAGAAGGCGCATCCATCTGCGGTGCCATCGTCTCACAAGAAGACACACGCACCGCCGCCGCCCGGGAGGGAAACGCCGCCGTCTGCTGCGTCGACGCCGAAGCCTCACGCGAAGGCGCATACGCCGCCGCCGCCCGTGAAGGAAGCGCCGCCGTCTGTCTCTGCGTCGACGCCGAAATCGACACAAGCGCCGGCGCCGAAGTCGGCTCCGAAGTCGGCTGTAGCGGACGCTCCGGTAGACGCCCCGGCAGCTGCTGCTCTAGTGGCTGCTCCAGCTGCTGCTCCAGTGGCTGCTCCAGATGCTTCTCCCGTGGCTGCTCCGAAGTCGGCTTCAAAGTCGGCTCCGTCGCCCGCCGCGCCAAAAACGTCCGCTCCCGCCGTTCCCGCTCCCGCAGCTCCCGCCGCTAAGTCCGGCGAGCACCCTCCCCCTAAAACCGAGTGAGACCTCTGTTATTCAACTTATCATCAATACTGTGCTTCAACTTTCAATAATTTCTAAACCCTTTCCAAGGGCGTACGCTTTATTTCCCCGCGCTTTCTCACAAGACGCCGCTCTTGCTCAACACCGCGTTGAGTTCCTTGGCGCAGAAGTAATACTCCTGCCATTGGATCACGCCGTCGCCGTTGGCGTCCGCAGCGGCGGCGACCGCGGCGGTTGCGCTTCGCGGGACTTTCTCGCCCGGTCGAATTTCTGACGCAAGCTCCGTGACGGCTTCGTCGAAGGAATTTGGGGTGAGGTACGCGAAGGGAAACTTTGCGTCAGGCGGCGTGTGGTTCTTGACGAACGTGCTGTAGACCGTATCCTCAAAAGTTGCCCTCTCGAGGGTCGTTGACCCGCCATTCAAACCCCCGGTTCTGGACGGCGAACTCCGCCCGAGAATTTTATCCTCGTCGTCCATGGAGGCGAACGCGCCGAAGGAAGACAGAACCTCTCTGGCGCTGTCCAGAACTCCCCGGAACCCGTTTCCAAGATCTGAAAATTTCGGTGTCGGTCCGCTTTCCTCGTTCCGCGAATCCTCGTCTTCAAGCGTCGTTGGCGAGAGAAACGCCTCCTTCCCGTTCCCTGCTGACTTCGGCGACGCCAGAAGCATTTCCTGCGCCAAAAGTGTCAGCGCGTTTCGCAAAGACGCGTTGAACTCGACGTCAAGGGATTCGTCCAAATCGGTCTGGGTAAATGCTCCCTCTGCTAGATACGGCAACGCTAAATTAACGCTCAAACTTCGTCCCACCAGCACCGCGCTTATTGATTTGATTTCAAACGCAACCTGGTTTTAAAACAACAAAGTGTCAGTCTTGTATATCGCGATGTATGGACAAACAGTCAGGGCAGAGGTATAGCCGTCCCTTCTGGTACGAGTATGGGCAAACAGGAAGGCCGGATTTGGAGTTGGGATGTACTCACGAACGCCAGCGCGAAGGAAAACACGTTCACCATCACTTCCTGCGCCGCCCCGACGCTAGTCACGCTTTGCGCGAACGCGCGAATCACGGCCGGGTCCGGTTTGAACGGCTTTTCGTTTGACAAATCCGTTTTTAAACACTCCGCCGTCGCGGGCGTGGCGGTCATTTTTATCTCCCTTCCGAGCAGCTGCACTTCGAACGTGGAAAACGCCACGGACACCAGCGACGACAGTAGGTCGAAGACGTTGATGTACACCTGTCTCTCCACGGAGTCGGGGACGGCTTTGATGTTATACACCGGGTCCGCCATGAGCCAATCCACGAAGGTTTCGATCTCTTCCCGCGACTCTTTCGAGGAAGATTTCGTTAACCGCTCCCGGAACTGGTTCAGGTCGAGCGCGTTTACGGAACCTCGGGTTACCTCCCCCACCGAAACCACGATGTCGAACCCGAGAACCTCAGCCACGGTCGCGCCGTGAATGGTGCCGAATATCTGTTTCAGAAATCCCACGTACGTGTTCCTTTCCAGATTCTTTGATCGTAAAAGAAAAGTGTCAGTCTTGTATGGGAAAACAGTGAGGCGGGATTTAGGAAAGGCCCATTACGTACCTTTGAAAAGAAAAAAGAGCCCCCCGCGCCGAAACCGCCGCCGCGCGAACTCATGTACGCCTCGACGTACGCTTCGATGATCGCGTCGGTGTTTTCGGAGGTACTTTCTTTTGTCGCCCCTTCTTCCGAGTTTCTTTCTTCCGACAGCATTTCCTGCGCAGCCGCGTCCATCACAGTCTCACTCACGGCGGTTTCCTTCGCCCTTAGCCGGAACTTCAGCGGCAACCCGAGAAACACAAACTCGGCGGTGCCGACGACTTGCGATAAATTAAAGAAAGTGTCAGTCTTTCTTAATGTGAGTGAGTGATTACTCTGGACAATCGGCAAATAGTGTGGATTTGGGAAAGGGAACACGTACCTTCCCCCGCCAGCGCGACCGCGACTCGCGCGACGTTCTGTTCTAAACTAGGCGCGAATCGAGTTAACAAAGGCGCTTTCAGTTCTTCCCGGACTAGCTTCGTTAGCTGTGCGTCTGTTAAGGTAACGTTCGTCCCCAACTTAGGCCGTTGCCACCCGCGTTTAGCGGGCGCGATTTCCAGCGAATAAGTCGACCCGAAAAGCCGGGCGCTGAAGGATTGCACCGCGTCCTCCATGATGTAAATCCCGGCGACGAACGCGTTGCGAATCAGCTCCGTTTCCATGGACCTCGGAATAAAACCCACGTGCTCGTCCTCCTGGTCAAGCACGTCTAACACGAACTTCTCAACATCCTCCGCGTTCACCTCCGGGGTGCGCGGCGTGTGCTGTAAGTTTAATTGATTGATAAGAACCACGGGGTGGCCTAGCGCGTCGGCTTGTTTGATGTTTACGTACAAACTCGAAAACGCCCCCAGCGCGGCGACTTTGATTATTTCGGTGAACACCACCGCTTGCAGTTTTTTCGGGAGCTGCGTTGCGTACCGTTCCGAGACGTTGGTGGCATACTTCTTGATGATGGGGAACTTCTTGTCCCCGCCCCCGAACGCGCTCATGATTTCGAGCTCGTTCGGTTGTTGTGAGTCTTTGCGCGTCGCATTGGCGACGAAAACGCCACACGCGACGGTAGCCGCGGCTGCGCCCACCACACCCGCGACGAGCCCTGGATTGGTGAACATCACACCGGCGCTGGGGGTTGGGGTGGCGACCGCGGAACTTGACGCGACCGTCGCGACCACCAACGGGTTCGCAGTTGCAGGACCGAGATCTCGCATCGCATTCGTCATGCCCGAAACATTTGGCACTTGCCAATCGGATGTGTCCGTGGCCGTCGTCAATGACTCGTCGCGCGCGGCGCGGACAACGGTGACGACGCGCCTGCCACCACGTGCACAAGGCAAGTGCGCGAAACCAGTCACGTCGAGTCGAGTCACGCCGCCCACGCCCACGCGTCCGCGAAACGTGAGGCACGGTTTCGGTCGCACCAATGGTGCCGCAGAGGCGGACGCGAATGCCATTTCGCACAGGGTGACGCAACTCCGAGAAATCCGTGGTTGGCGTATGGCTCACGGGAAGCGGAATCAAACGAGCGCCGTCACGTCCTGCCGGTGCGGGGGATACGCGAACGAGCCCGAGGGCCGAGTCCCTCACCGCCTGTCAAGCGCGCGCCTTGATGTGCCAGTAACCCCTTTCGTGACTTTCGGGAACAGAAAATCGGTTATTCGCTCGGATACGCAAAACGCAAAGCCTGCCTCGGGATACTCGCCAGGCAGTCTCGGGATGCGCGCGTCGTCGGTGGCGAGTCCTCGCGTGGTTCACCACGTCGCGCGCCATCGCGACTCGCACGTAGGTCACCGCACATCGCACGTGTCCAGGGTCACCGCTGACCAGCCCTCGACGAGCGAGTGCGCGATGTCAGGCACCGCAAGCGCGCCTCGCGTGTTTTGCATTAGCGACCTTCACACTGATTTCCCCGAAAACTTGGCCTGGTGCAAGTCCCTCAGCGACACTGCTTACCTTGACGACGCGATTATTCTGGGCGGCGACGTTTCCGACGACATGTCCGTGCTCGAAGAAACCCTCAACACGTTCACGGGAAAGTTCAAGTACGTTTTTTTCACGCCCGGCAACCACGACTTGTGGCACAAAGGCAAGGGATCGACGAAGAGAACATCAGATGATACTGAATATATGGATTCCATGCAAAAGCTGACGGGAGTGTTGGATCTTTGCGCCACGTGCGGCGTGCACACGAAACCGAAACTGCTTCCTGGCCCGGTATGGGTGGTTCCTGTGCTGAGCTGGCACCACGCGTCCTTCGACTTCGAGCCGGATATACCAACCGAAGTCAAAGACGTTCCGCCTCCAGAAAAAATGATGAGCGACTTCCGGCTGTGCAAATGGCCTGAGCCTTTGAGTGACTTGGACGAATCCGTGGCTGGTGCGCTTGATGCGATGAACGACACACACGGTGCGTGGGCTTCTTTCCTGGATTCCCTGGAAAACGGAACCAGGGAAGAACGAACCGCGCCGGTTCTTTCGTTTTCGCACTTCCTCCCGCGCCTCGAGCTGATTCCAGAAAAACGTTTTCTGTTCTACGCGAACCTGCCGAAAGCCGTGGGGAGCGATTATATTTTCAGGAGGATTGAGGGGCTTGGAAGTGTCGGATTGCGCGGGTCTGATGCAAGCCAGAAGCGCAGTGACGACGACGACTTGCAGGGATCCGAAGGAAGTCAGAAGCGCGGTGACGACGCGAAAGAAGCAGAAAACCTGAAACCCGACGACGACCAACTCCAACAAAGAAAAAGAAAACACGTTCACGTCTTCGGCCACACGCACTTCGGGTGGGACCAGACAATCGAGGGGATACGATACGTTCAGGCACCGGTTTCGTACCCGCATGAGTGGACGCAAAGACCGGGGAGTTTAATCGTGGGGGTGCCGGGGGGGTCAGGGTTTGACTTATCGGAGGTAAACACGGACGCTTTGGGCGGTGATTGCGACGACGTGGTGCGGGTTGCGGAGCCTCTGTGCATTTGGGACGAAGCGGTTATTAGTAGCAAAGGGGGGCCTGTGGGGGAAATTAAATTTGAATTCGTCCAGGACATGCACGCGCGGTGGTCCGACTTCTACGAGGCGAACCCAAGAGAGCCGGACAACATGGAGTTGGCGTGGTGGGTGAAAGGGGGACGGAAGACGAGTTGAGAAAAAAAGCGTGTCATAAAAAAAATCACAATCATCGGAAGCAGTTTTGTACGTTTTGTCTGGGAGCTGACGAGGAAGACTCTCCTTCGAAGCCCTTCGAAGACCTCCCTCGCGCATTTCTACCCTCGCGACACCCAGTCGTCTTCGCCCATCACAATGACCGCCCCCGAAGACGTCGCCGTCGGCATCGACCTGGGCACCACGTACACCTGCGTTGGGGTCTGGCAAAACGAACGGTGCGTGCCTGGAAGGACTGGTCTAACGGTGGTCCGTTCGGGCTCGTGAAACGCAACGACACGTTTTCTGTGCTCGCCCCACCTCCCAAGCTCGCTTGTCCTGACACGTCTCACGCCCCACATCTCGCGACACGCATAGCGTGGAGATCATCGCGAACGACTGCGGCAACCGCACCACGCCTTCCTACGTCGCCTTCACCGACACCCAACGGCTCGTGGGTGACGCCGCGAAGAACCAGGTGAGTCCCCACCTCTTTTCTAGGACCGGCCAACCTTTTCTTTTTTTTCAAAACTCACGCTCGCAAACTCGCGACAACTCCTTTAAAAAAAGGTCGCCGTGAACCCCACGAACACGGTTTTCGACTCCAAGCGCTTGATCGGCCGCAAGGCTGCTGATGCTTCCGTGGTGGCTGATTCTAAATTGTGGCCTTTCGCCGTTGAGTCCGGCCCTGATGACGTGCCGTTGATCGCGGTGCAGTACAAACATGAACAAAAGCTGTTCAAAGCGGAGGAAATCTCTTCCATGATTCTGGTCAAGGCGAAGGAAACCGCCGAGGCGTACCTCGGGCACAAAGTCGGTAAAGCCGTCATCATCGTCCCCGCGTACTTCAACGACAGCCAACGACAAGCCACGAAGGACGCCGGGGTCATCGCGGGTTTGAACGTGTTGCGGGTACGTGTGTTGGGCTTTCCAAATTGATAGACGACTGTTTGCCCATACACTACTCAAGACTGACGCTTTCTTTTATTGGTACTCGCAGGTCATAAACGAACCCACCGCCGCGGCGATCGCGTACGGGCTTGATAAAAAAAACGTAATAGGTAAGTATTTCCCAATCACCACATTCTGACGACTGAATGCCAATACAACACTGACACTTTCTTTTTACAATCAGGCACTTCCAAAACCGTTTTGATCTTCGACCTTGGCGGCGGAACCTTCGACGTTTCCGTTTTACAGATCGAGGGCGGTGTTTTCGAGGTCAAAGCCACCGCGGGGGATACGCACCTCGGGGGGGAGGATTTCGACCGGCGGTTAGTGGCGCACCTTTCACTTGAGTTCACCAAGAAAAACGGGAAGGATATTTCCGACAACCAACGCGCGCTGCGGCGGTTGCGGTCGGCGTGCGAACGCGCGAAGCGGAGTTTGTCAACCTCCACGCAAGCCGCGATTGAAATCGACTCCTTCTCACAAGGGGTTGACTTCTACACCTCCATCTCACGCGCGAAGATGAGTGTTTCCCAATCACCACACACCGCCTCCCTGATTGCCCATACTCGTACCAGAAGGGACGTCTTATCTCTGCCCTGACTGTTTACTCATACACATCACGACCGACTGACACTTTCTTTTCGATCACTCAGTTCGAGGAACTGAACGCCGATTTGTTCGGCGGCGTGTTGACGCCCGTGGAGAGGTACGGCCTTTCCCACTCACCACGCTCCGCCTCTGCAATTGCCCATACTCGTCTGCGAAGGGAACTCTTCCCTCTGCCCTGACTGTTCAGACCGAAGCTGGTGACTGTTGTCCATACATCGTCCAATACTCGCGATACACATGACTGACTTTCTTTTGTGTATCTCAGCTGTTTGCGCGACGCCAAGTGCGACAAAGCGTCCATTGACGAAGTCGTTTTGGTCGGCGGCAGCACGCGGATCCCGAAAATCCAGAGCTTGCTGATCGAATTCTTCAACGGCAAGCGCTTGAACAAAAGCATCAACCCCGACGAAAGCGTGGCGTACGGCGCGGCGGTGCAAGCCGCGATTCTCACCGGGCAAGCCGGCGCCGATTCCGCGGTTACGGGTTTGCTTCTTCTTGACGTGACGCCTCTTTCCCTCGGTATCGAAACCGAGGGGAGCGTGATGTCCTTTTTGGTTCCCCGAAACACCACGATTCCGGTACAGAAAACCCAAACCTTCACCACGTACCGGGACAACCAGACGCAAGTGAACATCGCGGTGTACGAAGGTACGCGTTGCGTTTTCGACATCCCGCCTCCACGTTTCGCCGGTTGTCCGCCCGTAATTACTGTTTACTACATACATCACAAGTAGACTGTTTGCCCATACATGGCACTTGTACACTTAAGACTGACACTTTCGTTTGTTTATCGCAAGGCGAGCGCGCGATGACCAAAGACAACCGTTTGCTCGGGAACTTCACGTTGAGTGGCATCCCCCCCGCGCCCACCGGGACGCCGCAAATCGACGTCACCTTCAACTGCGACGCGAACGGGATTCTCACCGTGTACGTGTTGGGCCTTTCCCAAACCCTGACACACTGTTTTACCGAAGCTGGTGACTTTTGTGCATACATCGCGATACACATGATTGACACTTTTCTTTTCACAAAAAGCACCGCGCTTGACAAGAGTAGCGGCAATCAAGGGGACATCACGATCACGAACGAAAAAGGTAGGATGACCCCCGAGGAGGTTGAGCGGTTGGTGGGGGAAGCGTCCGTGTACGCCACCGAGGACGCGCTGCACAAAAACCGCGTGGAAGCTCGGAACGCGTTGGAGCAGTACTTGTTCAGTGCGCGAACATCCATCCGGAACGACAAAGCCCCGGGGACGGCGAACGTGACGGATTTCGACAAAGAATTCGTGGAGCGCACAGTCACGGAAGGCCTGGAGTGGCTCGATGCGAACCAGCTCGCGGAGCTGGACGAGCTGCAGGACAAGAAGCAGGCGATGGAGGGGAAAATCGCGCCGGTGGTCACGAAGACGTACCAAGGCCCTACTCTGGAAACCCCCGCGCCGCCGCAACCTGGCCAACCCGAAACGCAGGGCGGAGACCCGGACTCGCCACAGGGAGGACCGACGGTGCGGGAGGTGGACTGCTTTTGATACTTTTTGGGTGACGAGAGGAATGCTTCGCCGCCGGTTTGTTTCTCGACGCCTTTTTTTGCTTTGCCCTTCCTTCTTTTCTTTCTTCCATCAGCCATCATTGCCTAATATTGAAATGAAATTAGGCAATCATGGCTGCGCAAGGAAACGAAGGTCACGAGCAGCGAGACAAGGCGGCGAGCCACGAACCGGCGGCGAAGCAGACGCGAAAGAGAGTTGAAGGAGCGTCCGAGACGGGAAAAGACATTTCACGGAAGACAAAGTTTTTGATTTGAGATTTACAAACAAAAAATCGATTTACGTGCAAATCAGCGTGTCACAACTTTCGAGCCTAAACCTTTTCCTCACAGCGGCACCATGTCCTCCCCGAGCACGCGTAGCTCTTTGGGCGCCGGTTCCATTTCCGTGGGCGGCAGCGGCGGCATTTCCAACAACTGCGCCTCCGCTCGCCTCTGCGCCGCGGCGACTTCCTCCGCGGCGACGAGTTTCCTGAACTCCAGCCTCGTTTGGCGCACGAAAAGCGAAAGGTTGTCACTCACGTTCGCCTGTTCGAGCAGTGCCGTGAACACCTCGATATCAGGATCCGCATCCACGAGCTCGTACCCGCCTTGTGGCTGGACCCTCACGGCGACCATGAACTCCCTGGCGTGGTTTGTCGGGTCAACTTTGGCGAAGTAAAAACGCAGGGATTCGTCCGCGGGGTTGATTTCAAACCGCAACCCCAGCCTTTGTTTGTACGCCTCCACCGCGGTGACGTGCGCATCAAGGGTGCGCTGCTCCATCGCGGCTTCGCTTTGTAACGACTCGTCGCGCTTTGTCAGCTCGTGTTCCTCGTTTCGCACTTGCTCCCGCAACGCGAGTAACTGCTGCGGCAACCCCTCTCCCAGTTCCTTCGCGGAAACCGCCTCTTCCCGTAACGATTCCAACGCACCGCGCTCGTGTTCCTTCCTCCGCGCCAGCTCCTCGCCCGAAAGCGCCAGGTCCTTTTCCTTCTCCACGAGACGCACGTAGCTCTCCTCGCTGTCCATCATGTTGGTTTTGTGCGCCGCCACCTGCTGTTTCATGGAAAGCTCGCGTTGCGCGCACCACATCTCAACCTGCCCTCGAGCGGCATCCAGCTCGCCCTGCAGCAAATCCAAGTCAACCACGCCGGACACGTCGACCTCGCGGGTGGTCACCGCGGCGGACATCGCGCGGTGAGGGACAAAGCAACGCGCGGCCGCGGGTAAACGCGCGCGCGTGACGCAAGCGGAAACGCAAGCGGGCGCGTGCGTCGTGCTTGTGACGCAGGTGGTTCAAAAGACCCCTCGTTGGGTTTGGCAAAATTTGGCCGTTGGCGAGCGTTTCCGTCCAGACCTTCCGTCGGTGAACACACACCTATTAACTGTACACCGACCGATGAATCTTGCGATGAAACAAACCAATCAAGCCAAAGTTTTCACAGGCCGCGGCATTTTTTTTTTTGCTTTTGCTTGGTAAGCGAGATTTACAACGAAAGTGCCGTCCGCTCCCTCCCCGACGGCACTAGCAGGGGTCGCAGGGGTGGTCGCACGACTCCCCCGCGCCTGGAAAGGTCGCAAACCGCGAGTTTAGGGAGCCTGTTTCGGTTCCCCTTGCCGGGGCGCGGCACCGCGCGCCCCACCGACACGCACGCCCCTGTTCTAACGTCCGCCCGCTTTTTCAATGTCGCGGCGTGGCCAAAAAGTCGCGTTTGACCAGAGGTCCATGGCGTCGTACGTGCGCAGTCGCCGAGGCAAGTCACGAGGACGCGCGAGCTCCAGGGTCAGCGCGTACACACCGAGCGATGGAGGCAGTTACTACGACGACGAGTCCCGGTACGGCGATGCGGAGTCTCGGTACGACGGTGGTGGTGGTGGGTACGACGACGACGACGACGGATACCAAGATTCGTACTACGCCGGCGCGTACGACGACGAGCCCGAGGGCGCACTAGGGTACGTCCCCCCCGATTTCGAAATCGCAGAGGCGCACGCGGAGGAAAGCAATCCGCAGCACGCGTTGATCACGAAACCGTTCAACATGAAACCCCTCGATTTGAAACGCTACGGCGTCGGCGTAGTGCTTTACTTCACGTACTTGCGCACGCTGAGTTTCTGTTTCTTGGTGCTGGCGATGCTCAGCGCGCCGAGTGTGTATTTGAACACGCTAGGCGCGAACTACGCGGTGAAGGATGACCCGCTAATCGCGGTTGTTGAGCAGTCGAGTTTGGGGAATTTGTATCCTTTGTACGACTGGGAAATGGGAGGCGCGGCGTCGTTGGTGGCGACGGACGCGTTGGGCGGTGAAACAGCGGTACCGGCGACGGCGCCGCCGACGGGGAACGCGCCGCCGTCGCCCGTTGAGTGGTTCAATCAAACAACAGAAGGCTTTGTTGGGGAGTGGCAACACGGCCCGGCGACGCAGGTGCTTTTCTTCGGCTTCGCCACGGGGAAAGACACGCTGTTAGTAGGGTTGAGTTACGTCAACCTGTTCATGCTTTTCGTGTTCACCGCGTTTGCGTTCGTCATAGGGCCGGTGCAGGACAAAATAATTGCGGAAGTCGACGAGAACCTCACCACGATCGAGGACTACTCCGTCGCGGTGAGGGATATGCCGAAAGACGTGACGGATGCGCAGGAGCTGTGGAAGTTTTTCGATAAAAGAATAGGGAAGGTGCAGGACGTGCAGCTGGCGTACAACACGAGCGAGTTGCTTGGGCTGGCGCTTGAACGGGAAAAGCTGGCATCCGCGTACGACTCCGCGCTTGGGCGGTACAAGAAAGCGAGCGATGACCCTGACGTTTCCGACAACACGTTGCACAAAAAGAAACAACTCGCGCTGGAGAAGAAAGGAGAGGTGCATTCCGTGGACGCGGCGATTCGCGCTATTCAGAACGACCGGATGGGCGACCCGCGGGTTTCCATCGCGGCGTACGTCACGTTTCAGGACGAGGAATCGTTTTTGCGGTGCTTAACCGAATTCAGACCGGGGTTGTTCGCGTGGATATTCCGGCCCAAGAAACTTAGGATGCGTGAGAAATACCGGCTCGTGGTGAAACAAGCGCCTCCTCCGTCGGACATAAAGTGGCAAAACCTGCAATTCGGGTGGGGCGAGCGCCAGTTCCGGCAATTCAACGTCACCATGCTGACCGTCGTGGTGTTAGCAATCGCGTTTATTGGAATCGCGGGCGTCACGACTCTTGAAAACGAAACCGAAACCGAGTACGACGGACCCGCGTGTCGCAACGACTGCGCGTACACCGTGGCTCCGCTTACCCTGGGTAACGTTTTGTTGCGGGATATCTATAAAAACTGCTGGGAACTGGACCTGGCGAGCGGGGGAAACGCGAGCGCGCCGTTGAGTGCCGGGGCAGCATCTACTCGGACTTTGTTGCAAGAAGCGGCAACGGACGGTAGTGACACTACGAACGCCACGACGACGACGTACGGCAACCTCCCGGGGGATGGCACGCACGAACAGCAGGACAAGGTTGCTGAATACGACGGCGCGTGCGGCCCGTACGACGCGTTTTGTTTCGCGTGTTACTGTTTAGAGCACATCGACGCCGTGTCTATTTACCGCGAGTCGAGTTACTGCCACCCCTACGTCGCCGGGTTCACGCTACAGGTGATCGCCAGGGGCGCGTCACAAGGGATTATTTTAGTGCTGAACATCGTGCTGGCGCCGTTGATGGTGGTCCTGGTGAAGGTACGTATTGTGTTTCCCAAATCCTGACACACTGTTTGCCCATGCAAGACTGACACTTTCTTTCACCTATCTCAGTACGAGCGACACCACAGCAACAGCGGAGAGCAACGGTCGTTGATGGTGAAGCTTTTCTTGGCGCAGTTCTTCAACAGCAGTATCATCTTACTTGTCATCGCCGGTTCTTTCCCCGGCCTGAAGCGGGCGATGGTCGGCACGTTCGCGGAGGGACTGTTGTTCCAAGGCGAAATAACAGACACCAACTCTAAGTGGTACACCGAGGTTGGCGTGTCGGTTTCCGTGGCGATCATCACGTTGCCCCTCACCGCGCGCTTCGGAACCGCGGTGCGGTTCGTGGCGTTCCGGTGGAAGCGGTGGATCGCCGTGACCACGGCGGTGACGCAGGACGAGCTGAACGCCGCGTTCGAGGGGTACGACTTCGACATTTCCACGAGGTACGGCGAGGTCCTCAACGTTTTGTTCGTCACCATGGTGTTCAGCGGGGGCATGCCGTCCCTGATTCCCTTCGCCGCAGTGTCGTTCATGATGAACTACGTGATTGATAAGTTTGACTTCGCGCGGTGTTCGAAGCTCCCGCCGTGGTACTCGAACGACCTCGCCGAGGCGAGCGCCAATTTAGTGGCGTACAGCGCCGTGGGGCACCTGCTGTTTGCGGTGTGGGCGAACTCGTTTTACCGAATCGAACCAGACAAGCTGGTGTCGTCAATCATAGGCGACGTGCTTTACGGTTTGTGCGACGCTTGGCAAGCGAACGCCCCGGCGCCGCTGAACGACTTGTTCGGCACGGTGAGCGACATGCGCGAAGTCGCGCGCAGAGCGCTGCAGAAAAACACGGCGTGGTACACCATGATTCTGTCCGTGTTGAGTTTCGCGCTAATCTGCCGGACGATCGCGAGGGTGTCACGCACGGTACTAGCCGAGCTGTTCCCCGGGACGTTCGCGCGAGGACTGCGAAAACCGGAAGGCAACCCGCCGTTTGAATTAGCGGTGCAAGGCGAACAGCTAGTCGGACCGAACACGTACTCGATTAAAGGTACGTATTGCATTTCCCAAATCCTGGCACACTGGTTGCCCATACTCGTACTAGAAGGGACTATTACCTCTGACTGTTTACTCATACACATTACGAGAGACTGACACTTTTCGTGTAACAATCAAAGACGACCCGCAGTACGCCGCGGCGTTTCGGAAAATCGTGTGGGAAAACGACCATGGGGACTTGACGCGTCTTTCCGGAAAGCACCGGGGGGGGGGAACATCGTCGAGGTACGGAAGGAGTGGGGGGGTGTAGTCTGTGGTGCGGGTGTTAGGTAGTGGTGTGTTGTAAAAGTAGCCAGGGTATTTGCCCGTGTCGTGGTACCAGACTCGCGTATTCGATACCGTAACTATCCTCGCCGAGCAGCTTCCATTTGGAAAATGGTCTGAGCTTCGAAAATTGTTTATTTGTCGAGTCACGCTTTTCTGGGAAGCCTCGACGCACAACGACACGCATGCGACACCCTCCGCGATTGATTCCTCCGCCATGGCTGCCGCGTTCGAAGGCATGGCGATCGCGACTACTCCCGCGAGCCTTGCCGGCGCGCAAGACGCCATCCCGGGCCTTCTCGACGACATAGTCATCACGCACGTTCTCAGATCTGAGCACTTCGACGACCTCGCCGATCTCGCACGGCTCCCAGCGGTGAGCCGCGCGATGCGCGACGCGGTGGCGGCGACGGGGCTTGAGTTTAAGGAAATTGATGAGGATGAAGCCGCAAATATCGGATGTTTAAGCGCGGTGCAGCGCCTGCAACGGGGAGGTCGTCTGTCGCGTCAAGAATAACTTTGTTTCGCAGCGGCGAGGGGTGGACACCTCGAAGAGTTGATGGCGTTGCGCGCTGACGGCTGCCCGTGGGACGAGATGACGTGCGCGTTTGCGGCGTTGGGCGGGCACCTCGAGGTGTTGCAGTGGGCGCGCGCGAACTGCGCACCGTGGGACGAGAGGACGTGCACGGTGGCGGCGGAGGGCGGGCATCTCGAGGTGCTGCAGTGGGCGTGCGCGAACGGCTGCCCGTGGGACGAGAGGACATGCATGTGGGCGGCGCGTGACGGGCATCTCGAGGTGCTGCAGTGGGCGCGTGCGAACGGTTGCCCTTGAGACGAGATGACGTGCGCGTACGCGGCAAGTGGTAGGAACCTCGAGGTGCTGCAGTGGGCGCGCGCGAATGGCTGCCCGTGGGACGAGATGACGTGCATGAGTGCGGCGCAGGGCGGACACCTCGAGGTGCTTCAGTGGGCGCGTGCGAACGGCTGCCCGTGGGACAAGGGTACGCTAATACATGCAAGAGCTAGTGGTCATCTTGAGTTGATAAACTGGGCGATAGCGAACGGCTGCCCTGAGCAGTAGTGAAGGCTTAGCTGCTAGCTGAGTACTCATCGACTCCACTCGTCACTACATACGCGTAGATTTTAGCTTCCACGCCTTTGTCCGTGTAGGTTTTGTTTTTAGGAAGGTAGGGCACTTTTTTCTTTTCCAGTTGCGTCCACGTGCTGTCGAGTACCATCTCATCCGCTATGGCTTCCCACGCTTCGCACATATCCGTGCGGCATGTGAATATCACGAGCCGCGACGTGACGCGTGCGAGTTCGCGAAGGGGATTTTTTCGCTTTCGCGCGTCCGGTTTGTCTTCGTCGCGCTCCGCGTACGCCAAAGGGTCCACGTACGTCAACACGCCGACGCAAAACGTGACGTGGAAGGCGTTGTTTGCGAATCGCGCCGTGGCGACGTCGGTTTCGCCAAAGTCACACCTATTCAGGTCATCGCATATCAGGTTTTTGTACCCGCCGGATTCCATGGCGCGCCGCAACAGCTTTGGCGAAAGGTCCATCCCTTCCATCGAATTTGACGAAAAGTCGTTCTGGCGTAACACACCGGCAGTACACAGACTCTCCGCTTGCAGCCCATCCGCGCACCCCACGTCCAACATGCGCAACCCGTGTGTGCGGTCAATTTGGGAAATCGCACCGCGGGATGACAGCGCGCGCACCAACACATCAGTGGCGAGCTCGGGGCAATCGTATCCCCAGTCGCGGACGGTCTGGGAGTATAAGGATTTGTTTTCGCTAACAACGGCGGTCTCCGGGTTCACCACATCGCCCCACGCGTCGTACGTCGTGCGCACGGAGTCGGAGTCGAAGGACATACCCAAGTCGCCCTCCATGGGGCGAATCATCGCGGCAATCGGGGAGACGATGCGGCGGTGACACGCAACAATGGTACACTGGGCGCTTAGGTTTGGATTTTCAGCCGCACCTTTGTTTTTTCTGGGAGGGCACGAAACGCTCCCACAGGAAGACACAACGACGCGCACACGTCACACACTCACACTCCACGATGTCCCCCAACACGGCGCACGACAACGATACGCACGCGAGCGGTGATACCGCGACCGCCACTACTCCCGCCAGCCTTGCCGGCGCGCAAGAGGCCATCCCCGGCCTTCTCGACGACATCGTCGTCACTCACGTTCTCAGATCTGAGCACTTCGACGACCCAGCAGATCTCGGACGGCTCCCAGCGGTGAGCCGTGCGATGCGCGACGCGGTGGCGGCGACGGGGCTTGAGTTTGTCGAGATTCGTGACGAGGATCATGCTGTAGAGCTCGGATGTTTAAGCGCGCTGCAGCGCCGGCAACGGGGAGGTCGCCTGTCGCGTCGAGAACTCCTTTGTCAGGCAGCGGCGAGGAGCGGACAGCTCGAGGAGTTGAAGGCGTTGCGCGCTGACGGCTGGCCGTGGAACAAGTATACGTGCGTGAGGGCGGCGGCGATGCCGGGCACATTGAGGTGCTGCAGTGGTTGCGCGCGAACGGCTGCCCGTGGGACGAGAGGACGTGCGTGTTGGCGGCGTTGGGCGGGCATCTCGAGGTGCTGCAGCGGGCGCGTGCGAACGGCTATCCGTGGAACGAATACACGTGCTCATCGGCGGCGAAGGGTAGTCACCTAGAGGTGTTGCAGTGGGCGCGCGTGAACGGCTGCCCGTGGGACACAGACACGTGCGTGAGGGCGGCGGCGATGGCCGGGCACCTCGAGGTGCTGCAGTGGATGCGCGCGAAAGCTGTTCGTGGGACCAGTACACGAGTGCGGAAGCGGCGAAAAACGGGCACCTCGAATTGTTGC
>Ga0115007_10000780_pt1 | contig 21038 bp, 22 predicted proteins | sample ArcOceMetagenome_2_FD_87166 | JGI IMG/M metagenome (GOLD analysis project Ga0115007, IMG submission 87166) | Marine eukaryotic phytoplankton communities from Arctic Ocean - Arctic Ocean ARC135M Metagenome | ecosystem: Environmental > Aquatic > Marine > Oceanic | place: Arctic Ocean | collected...
AACGCTCTCCCTGAAACAACTCTTTACGTTCCTCTTCAGTTCTGGTTCTGTCGTAACCCAGGACTTGCTCTTCCTCTTATTGCCCTCCAGTACCACGAGGTCAAGATTAACATCGAGCTCCGTCCTCTTGATGAGTGTCTTTTCGCCGTCAAGAATCTTAACACCAGTAGCGGCTCCCAGAAGACCACTAACTCTTACGCCAAGTCACTCGTAGCCGCTTCTCTCTACGTCGATTACGTCTTCCTTGACACCGACGAGCGCAGACGCATGGCACAGAACCCTCACGAGTACCTCATTGAGCAACTTCAGTTCACTGGTGATGAGTCCATTGGATCATCTTCCAATAAGATTAAGCTCAATTTCAATCATCCTTGTAAAGAGATTGTCTGGGTTGTCCAGCCCGACATGCACGTCGCTTACTGTGATTCCTTCATCGGAGGTAAGACTATGCACAAGGCTCTCGGTGCCCAGCCTTTCAACTACACCGATGCCATCGACGCTCTCCCCAACTCCGTCCTTGCCTTCGGCTCTCTTGCACAGACTGCCGATACTATTACCGACGGTCTTTTCACTGATGCCGCACCTTACGATGTCTCTGGTGCTGCAGTTACTGCAACCGCCGGGCGGGGTACCCCCGCTGGCCGTGGTTCGCTTTCCGCACAGGCTGTGGTTGGCGACGCCAACGCACAAAGTGGAGCAACTAACGGTGTCTCTGATGCTGGTGTCTTCGTCCTCGCTGAGACTGCCCTTAACATGCACTGCTGGGGTGAGAACCCTGTTGTTACCGCTAAGCTCCAACTTAACGGTCAAGACCGCTTCTCTGAGCGCGAAGGTACCTACTTCGATCTCGTCCAACCTTACCAGCACCACACACGCAACCCAGACACCGGTATTAACTGCTACTCATTCGCACTTCGCCCTGAGGAGCACCAGCCATCTGGAACTTGCAACTTCTCCCGCATCGACAATGCCACTCTTCAGCTTGTCGTCTCCGCCGCCGCTATCGGTGGAACACAGACCGCCAAGGTCCGTGTCTATGCCACTAACTACAATGTCCTTCGTGTCATGAGTGGTATGGGAGGCCTTGCATACAGTAATTAAGTTAATTTTTGTTACCATTTATGGTGTCAAATTTTGATTTTAATATATTAATCATATAATTTCAAATTTAAATTTTATGATTATTTCACAAAGAAATTTATTATTATTAATTTTAATTTTATTAGTTAAATAATCATAACATTTAAAAAAATCATTCTAATAGTAAATGTCGTAAAATTAACAATCTTTCTATTGATATTTCCAAAATTAAACATTTAGATTATACTGATACTAACGGAACAGTAATTATTGACAAAATTATTAAAAATATACTATATAAATAATGATATTGAATTATAAAAATTAATTTAAAATATTTATAATTTATTATATGCTTTCCTATAAACATTCCAGAAAAAAGAAAAAAATGGTTTTATTTGGTAATTGTCATTTTAATGAAATTAGAAGAAATATTATACAATATAATGAAATTAAACAAAATTATTTACCCTATTATATTTGCATTAACAATTATATTGGTTATGGTAATGTTGCTAATGGAAAAAAAACGTCACTCCAGGATAAAACTTATTTTACCGATGAACATTTAAATTTATTAAAAACTGCTGATATTTTTATTTATCAAAATATTGAAACTAATAGGGGATTTTTAAATAATAAAGAAGTTCACAAATACATTAAAAAAACATGTATTAAAATTAAAATACCACATTACCGCTCTTCTATTTATCATTATAATCACTATAATAAACCTTATTTTAAGGATATGAAAGAAAAAACCAATATAATTATTAATAACAAGGAAAAACTTAAATTTATTAAAAATTACATTGATAATATTAATAATAAATCTTATAATAAACAAGATTTGGATAATTTTATAAATGAACAATTATCACATTTTAAAAAAATAGATAATTATAGCGATGTTAGTATGTATAACTTTTTTATAAATAATTGGAAAAAAATACAACTTATAAATGGAAGGAGTTATCCTACCAGCTATTTCATGTTTATATTATCAAAAAAAATATTAGAAAAAATTAATATTTTTCAAAATTTATCTTTAACAAAAATGATTCAAAATAGAATACTAATACCGAAATATTTTGGTGAATTTTCTAATATACCTATTTTTAATTTTTGGTATAATTATAATAATTTTTTATTTAAAAATCAATATTATTGGTATTCGCATATTCCTATGACTAATTATGAATTTTATTATTTACAAATTAAAATATGCAATGAACTTGGTGACAAATATTCTTTTAATGAAGTTGTATGGATAGATGAAGAAAAATTAAATATTTTAGATGAAATTAATTTAATTCGAAATATATAATTATCATTACATAATGTATATGAAAGATTTCTTATTATTTGCTATAAATGGTGGAGGTTGGGCTTTAAAACCTATTTTAGAAAAAGGTGCTGTTGATAAATTAGGACATTATTATTTTACTTTTTTAAGATATTTAATAAGCGGAATTATTGCGATTCCTTTTTTAATTCAACATTATTATTTTAATGGATTTCCAAAAAAATATAAAAAAGATACCAAATTATTTATGAAAGATGTTGTTATTTGGGGAGGGGTTGTCAGTGTTATTGCTATGATAGCTATTATGGCTAATTATTATCTTTTAGAAAAATATGATGCTTCTTTTGTTACACCCATTGCTGAATCCGCATTACTTATTTTTAATGCTATATTTTCTGTTGTTTTACTTGGTGAAAAAATCACTTTTGATATGATTACAGGTATCGGACTCATTATCTCTGGTATCATGTTTATTTACAGAAAACAAATGAAACTTTTTTAAACTATTTAAATAAATACCTATTATTTGTATTATATTATGCAGATTTTTGTTAAGACACTCACTGGAAAAACTATCACATTAGATGTTGAACCTTCTGATACTATTGAAAATATTAAATCCAAGATTCAGGAGAAAGAAGGCATCCCACCTGACCAACAACGTCTGATATTCGCAGGAAAGCAACTCGAAGACGGTAGAACTCTATTAGATTACAATATTAACAAGGAAGCGACGCTTCATCTTGTGCTAAGACTTCGTGGAGGCATTTTTTAAATGTAAGTGATTTAAAATAATATTTATTACCCTAATATATATATATTATTATGTCAGCTATATTCAGACAAATACTTATTAAAAATATGATAAAAAAAATAAAATTTAAAAAAGTAATTAAAAATCATCCAAAAAGTATAAAAGAAAATTTAACAACTGATAAAAAAAGATTAAATATCAAGATAATTGTATTTAATAGTTAAAATTATCCAAATAATACATTCATATTTCGTACTTCAGGTTTATTAGTATCTTTTGTATATAACTTTAAAATTAAGTCATTATTTCTAATTCTTAATGTATAATTACTTTGACTACTACTTCTTCCTACTCTTCCAAATGCTTGAATCATTTTTTCTTGTGTCATATTATTTAAATCCTTACTTAAATATCCATGACAAAACTGATAATTAGTGCCATAAATATAATCAGAAGATGCGATAATTAAGTATAATTTTTGTTCTGATGCTAATTTTTTCATAATATCCATATAATTTTTATCGGGGTGTTTTACAAATACACCTATACCCATCAATAATAAAATTTTCCATTCTTTATTAATATTTAAATACATAATTTCTGATACAGTATTATCATCAATATCGCTTGTAAATACATTTTCAGTATCTTCATTCAAAGCCCACTGTTTAATATGAAATTTACTATTGGGAATATATTTTTTAGGTAATTCAATTCTATTAATTTTACTTTTTAATTCAGTTACTTTTCTTATATATTCTTCTTCTGCTTTATAATCAGTAGAACTTTTATTTTTTGATTTATCTTTTGATAATTGTTCTGTACCTAATTTATCTTTTCTATGTAATTCGTCTTTTTCTACTTTTTCCAAATCCAACATATATCTTTCATTTCTATTCATTACTGTCATAATATTATCTAATTCTTTCATTGGAATTTTTGAAACTTTTAAATAAAATAATGCCATTTTTTCGACATCTTCTGTTAAGAAAATGGTCGGTCCATCAGTTAATGTATATGCATCATTAGTTGTAATCTTAATAACAGATTTATACATTTTATTTCTTTTCTCCTGAAAATAATTATAAATTTCATTATAATTTTTTTTTACTAATAATAATAATCTTAAATAATAAATTTTTAAATTAATTATTGTAATATCTGATACAGATTCAAAATAATTATCAATATTATAATTTTCATTAATATATTTTTTTTTATTTACATAACAAATAAATTTAACCATTTCTTTAACATCAATATGTCTTAAAATGGTTTTATTTTCTTCAATATGTCTTGCACATTTTTTTAAATCTTTATAATTTTTATAAATATAATGTGGCATAACTATATTTCCATTTGCATCTAAAATTGGAATTGATTTTTTACATTCATAACTTACTATTTCTGATACATTATTTGTATCAAATTTATTTTTAAAACTTGCAGTCATTGGTAAAATTTCGTCCATATTTGGTAAAGTGGCAGATGATAAAACAACATTTGGAATGTAATTTGTTTGCCAATTTCTTTGCAATATTGTATGAAAATCATGAGTATCATAATCTAATGTAATTGTTGGTTCATCCCAATACCAAATTATATCTTTTTCATCATTAAATGCTAACATATAATTCATCGCTGGTAAATATGATTGAATATCTGTAATTATTAGTTGAACCTTCTCACCATTACTGTTATCTACCCTAAAAATTGCACCGGTTCTCCTATTTTTTACATAATCTTTTGCAGCAAAATAATGCAATCTTATATCTCCAGCATCTTTACAACCAAAAGCTACTGCAATTGGAATTTCCATAGATATACAAGCTTTTGCTAATTGTAATCCAATATGTTTAGCTGCACAAGTAAATATTACTTTTTTTCCTTTAGCTAATCCTACAGGAGACATAGTTTTTCCTGTACCAGTTGGTGCCTGATATAATATTAACTTTGAATTATCTCTTTTACAAGCAGTAAATAATTCTTTTTGATGAGGATATAATTTCATATCATTAAATTTAAATACTGTTCCATTTTTTTCAATATTATTTAATGCATTTTTAATTAAATCAACTTTACTTATTTTATCTTTATAATTTTCAATTATAAATTCAGTAAATTTTAAAACATATTTATTTATATTCAATACTGAATTTTTTAACAATTGCGTTAATGTATAATATCTTTGACTACATAATTTTTTTTTAAAGAAATTTGATATATTATGTAATAAAATAAATTCATAAACATATTCTTTTAATTCATCCATTTTTTTCGAACTATTTTTTAATCTTATCAAATCCTTTTGTTTTAATTTTTTTATCTTCTTTGTTTTTTTTAAAATATTCGTCATATTACAAGATAATTTATAGTTTTCAATAATATTTTTTATAATTTTTTTAAAATAATTTTCATATAAATATAAATGAAATTCTTCACTATTTTCACTTATTTTCATAAAACCTAATAAACTTTTTGAATCATTATAAGTATTATTTACATTATCGTATCCATTAAATATTAAATTTAAAATTTTTTTTTCTTTTGCATCTACTGGAACTTCCAGATATTCCCATTCGCTTTTAGTAAGTTTCTCTTGTGATAAATCCATTTTTAATATCTATAATTTTATATTTTTAATATGATTTCAATTTTAGTAAAATCATATTAAATATTAATAATTATAGATATTAAATATGCATTATATTTTTACAATAGAAGGAAATATTGGGTCAGGAAAATCTACTTTAGTAAAAAAATTAAAAAAATCTTTTGATAATATTGATGACATAAAAATTATATTTTTACAAGAACCGGTTTCAGTATGGGAAAATATAAAAGATAAAAATGGAAAAAATATAATTGAAAAATATTATGAAAATCAAAAAAAATATGCATTTTCTTTTCAAATGATGGCTTATATATCAAGAATACATCAAATAAAGGAAGTGTTAAAAACAAATAAAAATGTTATAATTATATCTGAAAGATCTATATTTACCGATAAAGAGATTTTTGCGAAAATGTTATATGATGATAATAAAATAGAAGAAATAGAATATAATATTTATCTAAAATGGTTTGATGAATTTGTTAAAGATATTCCTATATCAGGTATTATTTATGTAAAAACAAATCCTGAAATATGTGAAAAAAGAGTTATAAAAAGAAATAGAAAAGGAGAAATAATACCTTTATTTTATTTACAAAATTGTCATACATATCATGAAAATTGGTTAAATAATGAACATACTCCTATATTAACTTTAAACGGTAATCAAGAATTTATTAATGATACACCTAATGGTTGGTTTAATACAATAAAAATTTTTATTAAAAATTTATCTATTAATTTATTTTTAAAATTAAGTATTAATGATATATTACAAAATGGAATGCCTATTTACTAATCCAAATCCTTTATTAAATATGTTGTAAACATTGATTTTCCTTTATATTTTAATATATCTAATTCATTGCTTGTAGTAGGAAAATCTTCAATTCCATAAACATCTTGTAATAATAACCATTCAAATAATCCTCCTGGATAAATATATACATTTATAAAACCCAAATTTAATAATTGTTCGTATTTTTTCATTAAATTTGGAGCATTCGCATTTTTATCATATACTATTATATTTACATTTGGTTTATTATTCAAATATTCATTTATTATTTTTTCTTCAAGATTAATTGGAACTGTTTTTTTTATTAAACAAGATTGTTCGTTTTTTAATGTGTTTATTATTAAACAACTATTTGATTGATTAATTGCATATTGCACATCTTCAAAATTTACTTTATTTACAGATTTTGTATTACCCATTCGATATTTTAAATAACTAAATTATCTTTATTAAGTTATTTAAAAAATATTATTAATATCCAAACATATGTGCTGCATGTAAAAATGACCAATATGGGAAATTTTCGGTTTGAAATGCCTTTTTAGTCAAATATAAATTATTATTTTTAATAAAAAATTTACCTTCATTTTCTGCCTTTTCTTTATTATTTACAATACCTATATAGGTATTCATTGATGAACTTTGTGTAAATTTTAACATATCCCCTTTTTCTAATTCCTCATCTAATGGGTCATAACAAAAATCACGACCTGAATGCATTACATTATTACTATCTATACCAGGCAAGCTTGCCGGATTTTGTTGACATTTTAATCCTGGTGCACAATTTGCATCAGAATCACAATCTCCTTCACCCTTTTTTAATGGATATTTATTTTTTGGAGTCCAACCATACCATTTAGCTTTTACTTTTTCTACACCTCTTGAAATATGTCTACTTTTAATTAATCTATTGCCAAATCCTGTCCAATTATTTTTCCAATAATCCTTTGATACTTTTATAAAATTCCAAAATGGAAAATATTTTTTCTCATATAATTCTTTAGTTATTAAAAATCTACCAAATTTACCACCATTTACCCAATTAAAATTATTTTTCCAATATTTTTTATCCCCTTCTGCTAATAAACTTTGTAAATTAGAAGCACCATCAAAAGATAATGATTTATTATCACTATTTGTACCTATTAATTTTACACCATTCACACATTTCATTATTAATGAAAAATCTTTCCAACACGGTTTATCAAATGGTATATTAGGTTTATGTCCAAAACATTTTAAATTTGAATCAACAGTTTCATCAAAATTAGACATATCTGGATTTATTAACCCTGTTCTTGTTTCTCTCTTTAATTTTAATATTTCATTTTTATATTGATTTTGTGACCAACCACCTTTTTGACCTTGTATCCAATTACTTGTAACATAGGGACTTTTTCCACTTATATTTTTTGGATTTAATTTTCCTTCTTTGTTGCAACCAGTCGAATTATATAATTGTTGCGAACATTCATCTGGTCTTGGATTAAAATTTCTTACTTTATCACAGGGATTTAATGACGTTCCATAACATTTCTTGTGTTCATCATTTGCTTTTTTATATATTTTTGATGTCAATGCATTATTACTTAAACTATTCATACTGTTTTGTGTGTTTTTATAACCAGATGAATTCCATCTTGTTTTTTGCACGGGCCCTACATCCGAATTTGAAAATCTTGTTGTACAACCAGAGTTTTGCCATAAATCTTGCAAACATTTATCACTATGAGGACCCGTATTCATATTTTTAGAAACACAAGGAAACATCTGACCAAATCTTTCACAATCTCCCGGTTCTATTAAAGAACCTTTAAATGGCCATTGATTAGGATCATAACAATAATCTTTATAACCTTGATTTGGTTTCAACTCTTTACCATCTGGTCCAATTATTCTTTTTACATTTCTTCCATCATGACCACATTTTAAAGGTTGTCCCAATTTATTGAAACCACAATCTGCATCTCTGTCACAATCACCTTCTCCTATATCTAATGGAGCACCATAAGGTTTTGACGCTGGTGTCATTGAACCATCACTATTTAACTTGCCTCTTTTAGGGTAACCACCTTTATTTGGTGCCCAACCTAAAAATTTTTTTTTTGATGTCGGATATTTCTTATTTTTAAATTCATCCACCCATTTACATGCATCATCGTCATATTTTGGTATTAATCCACCATCAGGACCTTGTTTTGCTGGAATCTGTTTTCCTGATGCCGGACACCACGCGCATTTAACACCATCTACAGTTCCTCCTCCACCACAATTTTTTGGTTGTTTTGCGCATATTTTTTGTTCTTTTTTCTTTTGACAATAATAATCAACTCCTCTGCCCTTATTATCCTTCATATTAGGTGCTAACCATTCGCCATCTTCTGGCTCACCACTTTTCCATTTTGATGTTATACAAGCATGAACAAAGGGTTTCTTTCCATCACCCGCAGCTATGGTATCTGTACTTACACAATAACCACAATCATTCGTAGCTAATAAAGTACAATCACCTGTTGTATTTATCATTTGACATTGTTGTATATTATTTTGTACTTCGTTATTTACTGCTTCTGTTGTTGGATTTTTCTGTTTTAATTTTCCTCCCTTAAATCCTTCTTTCACTAACATTTTCATATCACGTCCATCTGTTCCTTTCATTCTGGGATATAATCTATGTTGCCAGACTTGAGCACTTTTTATTACCCTTTCTTTTCTATTTTTTTTTATCTGTTCTATATCTGTTGTCAATGTTTCTATATTGTTATATGCATTTACAGAAATATCCTTATATGAACTTATTATTGTAAACATTATTATAAATCCTAATATTATTAGTCCTAAATGATAAACTTTCATATATATATTTATTATATATATTAAATTTGTTATTATTTTGTTATTTATGTGCTTCCCTATACAAGTTAGTTCAATTTGTACTACATTTCTTAAAAGTAGTATCTATCTCTTTGAATTGTACTGGTATATTGACTATTTGCTTCCAAAAACTTTTACTTCACATAATGTAATGTATTGATTTTTGTGTTTGACCGCAACGAATCGACCACTTGCGGGTGGATTGAAATTCACTGTGATTACTGGACCGGAGCTTCCCCTAGGAATTGTCTTGCATGTGAGACCTGACGTGGAACTTCTCTGTACCGATGCGGCAGTCGGTCCCACACAGACCTTGGCACCATCTAAGCGCCTGTTGCAACAGTCCTGTCGGTTGTAGATGACGACGTTCGACACCTTTTGGGTCTTTCCCAAATCTACGTGCCACCACTGGTTGCCCCCTTTCTGCGTGTGTGTGCACGAGCTACCCCCCCAACGCGTGTTAGTGTTTCCATCGACTCCGCGATTCGCTGCTCCTCTCCACCCTGTACTGGACTGTCGAGCGGGCTTGCGAAGTGCTAAGTTAGGTTGGGACCCAGTTGCCTTTGGAGCACCACCACCACAATAATCCCAGCGTTTTTTTTTAAGATTTGTATAACACCATGTACCTCCTGGCTCTCCGTCTGGATTTCTACAATAATTATGATTCCCTAATCCTTTATTTTTAAATTTTCTATTTGTAGGGTATCTTGAATGTCTATGTGGTCTTTGTGATGTCCATTTCTGACAAGGCATTCCTCTTTTTGTCCAATTTATACATCCTCTATAATCAGAACCCTTCTTACCGTCCTTTCCAATCCAATACATTTTTTTTTCATTACATTTAGATGGTCTTTTGAAAAGTTTGTTTTTCCAAATATCAAATCTTCCTGTTTTTATTGGATCTTGACCTGTTCCTAAAACATCTATATAACAATCTGCTTTATCATATTTCTTTGATGAACCTGATGGTGTTTGAATATATTTACACTTTTTATTTCTTTGACATGTATTTTGACAATCTAATACTGTCTTTTTTCCCATATATTTTGTTCCTCCTCTTGCTGTTACACTCATACCTTCTTTATCTGTCATTCTCCAATAACCTACCAAAAATAATGTTGAGAATAAAACTAAAGATTTCAGGAAAAAATCTTCAATATTTTCATTTGAATAATAAAAATACATAACTACGCATAATATTATGTAACTTATTATTGATTCGCTGGTAATGCTCATTAAATAAATTATACCATATGTTAATAAAACAGCCATTATTCCTTTGATGCCATTTTTCTTATAACCTATCATAATAAAATAAGCAAATGTAAGAAATAAAATTATTTCTAAAATCATATTTATATTAATATGTTATTTTTTATTATCTAAAAATTGTCATAAATCCTAAAAATCCTATAAAAGAATAATATAAAATAAAATCTTTATTTGTTTTTACGTAATTTTTCACATAAAAATCGCTTAATCCAAAAGTACAAATATAAATTAATACCCAACCAAAATCTTTATAAATTTTATCCATTTAAATTATAAAAAGATAAAATTTAACAATTATCCCATCTTTTCCGTTTATCTGTTGTATAGCACCATAGATTAGAATGATTGGACGAATTTCTACAATAATTATGATTTCCTAACCCTACGTTTCTTGCCCGATTATGCCATTTTTTGCAATTTGTCCCACGCCATCTATGCCAATATGAAGAACCACACCACCCCCATATACTCATCCAACGGGTACAAGGACGTGTTTTTGAATATCTTCCTGTTACACATTTTGATGGAATTAAATGTCCATTTCCACTTCTATTATTACCTGATTTATGAGGATATTGACTCATCCAATTTTGACAAGTATATCCTCCTTTTGTATAAGTAAGAGGTCCTCTAAATCCCTTTTCTCTATGTCCACCTCCTCTTTTACCTTTTCCTCTTGCCCAAACAGGTGGTTTTGGCTTAGGATCATCGACTAAATCTGCATCTGTACAATAATCCCAAGCTTTGCTTCCTCGTCCTTCACATCCAGGAACTTTTTCCCACCCGTTTCGTTGAAAACATTTTAATCCTGGCTTACATTGACTATCACTATCACAATCTCCTTGACACTTACCTAATTTACTTCTTGAACTTTTGTATGTTGTATCATTGACATTCATAAGATTCATTCCTTCCATTATTTTAAAATTTTCACGAAATGGGGAATTAACCTTATTATTTTTCAATGGCAATATATCAGATGGTTTAAAGTTTTTATTTAAGCATGGATTAGTATTACATGGCTTTTTTTGTTCTGAAGGACCACATTGTTTTCCATTAAATTGAGGTTGAAATTTTACTGTTCTTGTTCTTTTCGTTTCTCCACCACCACAGTCTTTTGGATATGTTGAACATCTACTCCATGCTCCCCAACTACTTTGCACACAATCTAAAGGTCTTGGATATTTCAATAATATCTCTCTAATTATATCTTTACAAGTCTTATTACAAGTCGATGTATTATCGGAACAACTTTTTTTTAATTTTAATTTATTTGTATTTATCCACCCCCCAGCACCTATTATATTACCCCTATTTAAAGCAGTAAGTCTTTTTATTGGAGCAACGCCAGACCAACCAAATACATTTTTTTCTTTTTCTGTTTGTGATACTCGTTTTACTATATTTTTCCCTTCAAAGTCAGAATATTGATACCACAATACTTTTGCCCTTTTTGCTCCTCCGATTATTCCTTCATCTAATACAATACCTTCATATATTCTTCCAAGAACACTTACCAATACCGTATCTCCTTTTTTTATTGGTGGTGGGGGAGGTGGTTCTTTACCATAACATATTTTTGATGTAATTTTGCGAGTTTTATAATCATCTGCATTTACTGTTAAACTTTCTAAACTTGATAAATTCTTAAAATATGAATCTTTTGTTGCCTTTTTATTCCCTTTTCTATAAGATATATTGCCTGTTGTTGAATCTCTTATAAATTGTGATGGATTATATGTATTTACTTCTTCTATATGTTTTACTAAATTTCCTCCATTTAATCCAGCATATCCGGTTCCTTCTGTAGTACAACCAACTTCAAAATATTTTTGTTTTAAACATTCACTATTGGGAATACCATTTTTATCATATAATGTATCGCAAGGGTCTAAATTATTTTTTCCATAACATATTTTGCTACTTTCTTTTGCTACATTATATGTTGAAGATCTTGTCCCTTTTTCGTAATCTTGTACTTGAGTACCTATGTCTGAATAAGATTTTATACCAGAAATTCCATCTGTTCCATATGCTTTACCCATCTTATCTGCAATTGCATCTATATCGTTACTTTTATCTTTAGACAAATTTATAAGACCAGGTGGAGTACATGCATTAGTCCATATTTTTTTTATACAATCTCCTGAATGAGGACCTGATGCATGATATGGTGTAATACACGGATGTTCCTTTAAAAATGCTCCACATTTATCTTTTGATAATAAATTTCCACTAAACCCTCCCGATGCTGGACAAACATCGGTATCGTATTTTGTTACAAGGTTACCATCAATATTTTTCACAGGTAATGCTTTTCCTGTTGTTGGGCACCAAGCACATAATTTTTCTGCTTCACCATATAAATCTCCACATGTTTTTACCGCATCACATATTTCTTTATCTCTTAATTCTGAACATTTTCCTGCTTCCATTGTCCATTTTCTAGGATTACAATCTACATCTACTGCTGTGTTCTTACCATCTAAAGTTGCAAATGAAAATTTCTTTGTTTCTGCACAATAACCACATTTATTATTAGGGTTGTCTAATTGACCACAAGCATCCTCCGCTTGACTTGCATTCATACCATTACACCCTCTTATATCTATATCATCTGATGTACTTTGTATCTGTTTATCTACTGGTTTTCCTTTAAAAGTTATATTTTCATCTGTATTCTTTACTATATCTATCCATTCAACGCCATCTTTTATTTTTTCTTCTCCTGTCACACTTGACAAAATACCATAATTTCTTGCTTGAGTTTTATTTAAATCTATCTCTTCGTTTACAATTTCTCCTTTATTTTTCAGCCCTTCCTTATTTATAAAATAAATTCGAATTAATACTAATAATATTGAAATTAATCCTAAAATTAATAATTTCATATATACTTTATATATAAAATTAATTTACTTAAAATCCACAACTATTTCAACTTGTTCTTTTTTAATACTTTTTGACGCAGATATTGAAAGTTCCTCTCTTTTTTTTCTTGTCTTGGTTGTTGATTTTTCCTTTCTATTTTTTGCAGTACTATTGCGTTTATTCATATCATTATTAATTTGAATTAAATTTTGTTCTATATAATTTATAATTTTGTTTTCTAAAGCCCATCTAAAAAAATTTAACTGACCAATTGTTGTTTGTATATAACAATCATTTTCATAAGGTATTGTTATTCTTTCCCATCTACAAAAAGGGTCGAATCTTCTTTTAGAATATGCCTTTAATTTTAATTTATAATCAATATACACCTTAAATCTTTTTTCTTCACCAGTTTTTTGAGTTAAAGGATATACTGTATAATATTTTTTTGAATAATTTGTAGCAAACCAATCTATCAATCTTAACGATATATTTGATTCTCCATTTATAATCGGTAATATTTTTTCCATATTTCCATCTTTTTTATAAAATTCTAATAATTTACTCAATAATAAACCATTTTGTGTTGTTAATTGGTAAGTCATATAGTATCATTTCCTCTTTAATCTTTAAATAGTTATTGAATTTTCTGTTTATAATTACTATCTTTAGGTCTTAAAAATTTGTCTTGATTATTTATATCAGTTACATAATTGTTGTCAAATAAATAAGGATTTATCAATCCTTGAATTATCATATCTCTACTTGCCATTCTTTGATTTGATAATTCTTTCTTATTATTATGAATCTCTTCATGTTTATTAATCAATTCCTCCTCAATATTCTTTTCTCTCATATCTATTAGTTCTTTCTTTCTTTCAGTTTTATCATATTTCTCATTATTTTTTGATTCCCATTTTTTTATTACATATTTTGAAAATCTTTCTTTTTTCATTTAAATAATATTATTTTTTCTTTTTGAAATAAAGACGCATTAATATAATATACTATATGGTTTCTATTACTGATTTTGACATGTGTGCTATTTGTCACGAACATTTAATTGATAATATATATGAATTACCTGAATGTTCTCACAAATTTCATACTAATTGTATTATGCATTGGTTTAGAACAGACCATAATACTTGTCCTTTATGTCAAAATTGTGGAATTAATTTTAATATTGCTTATCAAGAAGCAAATTCTCATGGATATGCTGAAAAAAGATTATGGGAAAGTTATTATCCAGAAGCTTGTAGATACGCTAAGAAAAAAAATGCTGATAAAGAGATAATTTCAAAAATCAGGTCTTTAAAAAAAACTATTGAAAATGATAAAAATAAAAAAAAAAATTTTAAAATATGGAGAAAAACTATTTGCGATGGTATTTCTTCTAATAAAAAAATTTATGATAAATATATTAATTTTCAAAGAAATAAATGGCGAATTCGCAGAAATGTTTGGAAAAGAAAAGTTGCTATCGGATATTTATATTTTCATAAACATAAAAGAAATAAAATTATTATTGCAGAAAAAATACAATTATCTTAATAAATATATAATATATATGTTTTCTGAATTTGATGATACTATGTTTCCAGATATTCATATTAATCTAAATCTTGATAATATAAATTACCAAGGTTTTCATGAATTTACACAAAAATGGGAATCATATGATGAACGAAATACACCATATACATTTATATTTACTTCTCAAGGTTCTGCAGGATTAAAAGTAACTAATTATATAAAAAGTATAGTTGTATTTATAAAAAAGTTAAAAAAAAAAAAGAAAAATTATAATAATGTTTTTTTATCAAAAAGTATTATTATTTGTAAAAATAATTTTTTAAAATATTTATTAAAATGTATTTTTTCTTTACAAAAACCTTTAGCACCTGTATATATTATTGACAATGAAAATTATATTACAAAATTATGTAATAGTATAGTTAAACATCCAAAATTATATGATTCACATGTATCTGCGTATTTCCCATAAATTTACATTCATCATAAACATAAATAATGACTATTCAATACTATAAAGCAATGAGAAATTTTAATGCTAATTATGAACAATTTATGATAGATGGATATAATCCTTATAATAATATATTTTTTACAAGTATTATTACAAGATTAAACAAAGATGATGAGTTAGTTAAAGATGATAATAATTTATTTATTGTTAAAAGTGGAGAATTGTTTTATAAAATAAATACTATTCGTTATCAAGAAAAAACGTTTAAAAAATCTATCAAATTTGACTATAAAATATATAATATACCAGATAATGTATTTGTTTCTTTTATTGGTACTATTTTTGTTTAAAATTGATATAATTAATATATAATTTATAATAATTATAATAAATAAATGTCTCTTGGAGTACGTTTAGCTACATATGGAAAATGGACAGAAAGACATGGTTATGATACAGATGAATCACAAGAAATTATTAATTTTATGAAAAAGAAAAATATTTTATATTATGACCAATATTCTGAAAATAGAATGATGGATAGGGATAATGAACCACCAGATGAATTAAATACAATTGAAGATATAAACTATTTAAAATGGCTTCATGAAGCTTGCCCTTTTCAATATGAACTTGGTATAATAAAAATTAGTTATGTATTTAACGATAGATTATTTGGTGTTAAACATTTTGGAATAGAAAAATTTCAAAAAAAATGGAGGGAATATTATAAAAAAAAACTAATGTTTAAGAAATCTATAAAAAATCTTAGATATAGAGAAATTTATGGTAAGTATCCTTCAATATTATAAATTATCAAGATTTGTGTATTTAAATATATCTTCACCTCCCATATAATCATGATGATAACAATAAACACTTGCAACGTCAAAATTTTGTGTAATAGTAACTGTTATATCTCCATAATAAAAATCTCGAGATATTCCAGTTACCTCTTTTGTTTCTTTTTTATCATCATCTCCAATATATGTTATATTATCATTTAATATAGCAATTGGGTGTGCTTGTGGAATATTTGTCAACTTATATACGCCAAGAGATAAATTATATTTCAAATTTGCATCATAACTGTCACCATTATTAAATATATATTTTCCATTTGATACATTTACCTTACTTACAGTGTGCAAATTATATCTGTTTTTATTAATTTGTTGATTTGATGTTACATAACTTCTTCTTTTAATTGCTCTCCAATTACTTGAAGATCGTCCTACGCTACTTAACATCCCTAACATTACTGAACCATAACCTTTTGGGGTTTGATCTGTTGTTCCCATTGCTGTTCTTGTACTTGATACTCTTTTAGGTACATAACCACTCATTATATATATAAAACTAACATTAAAATGTTTTAATTATTCGCATTTGTTTTGTAAATTTAAATTTTTTATCATCCAAAGTTCTTCTTTTTAAATTACATTTTAAACAGCAAATTACTACATTATCTTTGTTATGTCCTATAGAATTATCTAATCTATCCAATGTCCATTGCATCTCTTCTCTGACATTTTCATAAGCCAATAAACAATCTTTTTTACAGTAATAGCATTTTAATTTTGATATTACTAACTTTTCTAAACATTCTTCATATTTTATGATTTTATTTTCATCTAAAAAATTTTTTTTTATATCCTGATTTTTATATCCATTTATTTTTCTCTCCACTTCTCGTTTTAAGAATTCTATTCCATCATAATATTCTTCCAAAAATAATTTATTTAAATATTCTATTTGTGATATTTTATCAAATACCTTTTTATTAACTATATTTTCTGTTACCTTTCTTTTTTTATTTTTTTTGTTTGTCAAACCATCTATGTTTCTTTTTCCGCTTATAATTATTTTTTTCATATATTATAATCTTATAAAAAATAGTATAGAATTAAATCGAAATATATATATATATGAGTGATGTATGTCAAGAATTGCAAAACATAAAATATCAAACAATGCTTTTAAATCATAATTCTAAAATATATGAATCTACTCCTAATACTGAAAATATTGAAATATTTTTAAGAAATGAAAAAGAATCTAATAAAAGTAAGCCTTGGAGTAAATTAAGTAAATCAACTAAATTAAAAAAAATAAGTCAATATCTAATCACGTATAGTGAAGAAAAAAATTTAAATGAAGCACAAACTAAAGAATTAAAAATTTATTTAATAAAATGTTTGGAAGAAAAAAATTACAAAGACAAAAAGACGTTATTTATGATATTGAAACGAATACCATAAAATCTATCGCATCTTTAATATTTAATAAAACAACAAGTAAATTTACTCTTAAACGTAGCGATAAAAGAACATCTACTCTTAAATCATTAGCACCTAAGAAAATGAAAAAGAAAATTAAAAAGAAGATTAAAATTAAAAAAAAAATCAAAAAAAATAAAATTGATACTAATTTAAACAAATAATTCTATATATATTACTAATGATTACATATTGGAATGACCTGCAAAATTTACATGATATTCAAAATCAATTAATTGTTCAAGAAAATAGCTATAGTGATAAAGATATTGAAGATTTTAAAGAGAGTATTTCATACTTTATTCAAGACTTCCTCGATAATAATATAAAATTATATAAAGAATATAATTTTGAAAATATAATATGCGAATCTCTATATCAAACTATTAATGAAACTTATTTTGAATTACTTAATCAATTAGATTCTGAATTTGATTTGGAATATAATATATTAGATGCGATAAATATTTATTTTTACAAAAATAAATCTTTTAGGTCTTATTCTGGAACCGGTATTATTGAAAAAAATGATAAAAACAAAATCAAAAATTTATTAAAAAAATATGAAAATGTTGAACAACCTGAACAACTAACTAAAGAATGGTTTGAATTTCGAAAACAAGGATTATCTGCAAGTGATATATGGAAAGCTATTGATACACAATCCGCTAAAAATAATTTAATTTATGGCAAATGTAAAGATATAGATATGAGTAAAAAACAATCAGTCAATATTCATAGCCCTTTTCATAATGGACATAAATATGAACCTTTATCGATTATGCATTACGAATTTGATTTCAATACAAATGTTGGAGAATTTGGTTGTATCAAACATGAAAAATATACTTTTCTAAGAGCTTCTCCAGATGGTATTAATATCAAAGAAGATAGTCCATTATATGGAAGATTAGTTGAGGTTAAAAATCCTATTTCAAGAAAATTAACCGGGACACCCAAAAAAGATTATTGGATTCAAATGCAATTACAAATGGAGGTTTGGAATTTAAATGAATGTGATTTCTTAGAAACTGTTTATAAAGGTTATGATAACGAAGAAGATTTTAATAATGATGGTGATACATTTACAAGAACTGCTAATGGAAAAAAAAAAGGAATCATTATTCAATTCTTTTATAATGAAAAACCTTATTATGAATATGCTCCTGTAGATATATCAAAAAAAAAATTTGATGAATGGTATGATGATATTATGGAAAAAAATAAACATATGACTTGGGTTACTAATTGTTATTGGTATTTAGAAGATTATTCTTGCATTCTCGTCCCAAGAAATAAAAAATGGTTTAAAGCTATTTATCCAGAATTTAAAGAACTTTGGGATACTATTTTGAAAGAAAGAGTATCTGGTTTTGAACATAGAAAACCTAAAAAAAGAACAAAAACAAAAAAAAAATTAACACCCAATTCTTTAACTAAATTAAAAACTGACACTAAAATATTATTTATGGATTCTAATATTAGTCCTAAAATAGATGGTAAACAAAATATTGTTATTAAAGTAAGAACAGAATCAGTTGATTTTCCTGATGATTAACCTATTAAAGAACAATACAAACCTACTCTTCTACAATCAAATCCCGGATTACAATCTCTTTTTGGTTTACTTATATCTTTTTTTAATTTGAAATTTGGAGGATTTTCTATTTTTTGCGGGTTTAATTTCGTTTCTAAATTCATTACCGTAAAATCCTCTTTATATCCTGATATTACAAAAAATGCACCTAAAATCATACCTACACTTATTAATATATTTAAAATATTCATTATATAATATTATATTATAATTAATTAACTTAATTATAATATTTCAAACAAACTATTTAAAATATTATAACAATATTATAATACATATTATGCATCAAGAAGATACAGTCACTAAACGTAATGGAACCAAAGAAATCATCTCATTTGATAAAATTTTAAATAGAATTAAAAGTTTAGGAGAAGGATTAAGTATTAATTTTACAGCATTAACTAAAAAAATTATTGATAGACTTTATGATGAAATTCCCACTACACTTATTGATGAATTAACTGCTCAACAATGTGCTTCTTTATCTACTACTCATCCTGATTATGGAACATTAGCAAGTAAAATATTAATTTCAAATTGTCATAAAAATACAGATGATAGTTTCTTACAAATATGTGATAAATTATACCAATTTAAAGATGTCCACGATAATCAATGTTCCATTTTATCTGATAATCAAATTCAGCATATCAGAAAAAATTATAATGATTATGAAAATATGATTGATTATAATAGAGATTATCTTATTGATTATTTCGGATTCAAAACACTTGAAAGAGCTTATTTATTAAAAATAAATGGGAAAATTGTTGAAAGACCACAACATATGTGGATGAGAGTTGCTATTTGTATTCACAATGGACAATTAGATAAAGTAAAAGAGACATATGATTTTATGAGTCAAAAATATTTTACGCATGCCACACCTACTCTTTTTAATGCCGGAACTCCCAGACCACAATTAAGTTCCTGTTATCTTATTTCTATGGAAAGTGATAGTATTAGAGGAATTTATAATACTCTTGGAGACTGTGCTGCTATTTCCAAATGGGCTGGAGGTATCGGATTACATATTCATAATGTTAGATGTTCAGGTTCACATATTCGTGGTACAAATGGTACTTCAAACGGTATTGTTCCTATGCTAAGAGTATTTAATAATACTGCACGATATGTTGACCAAGGTGGTGGCAAACGCGCCGGTTCATTTGCTATTTATCTTGAACCATGGCATGGTGATATTGAAGAATTTCTTGAAATGAAGAAAAATCACGGGGATGAAGAAGCCAGAGCCCGAGACCTATTTTATGCTTTATGGATACCTGACCTTTTCATGAAAAGAATTGGAGAAAATGGTGATTGGACTCTTATGTGTCCCGATAAATGTCCTGGACTTAGTGATGTATATGGCGATGAATTTGATACATTATATCAAAAATATGAAAAAGAAGGAAAAGGAAATAAAACTATGAAAGCCAGAGATTTATGGTTTAAAATTCTTGATAGTCAAATTGAAACTGGCACACCTTATATGCTTTATAAAGATGCCTGTAATAAAAAATCAAATCAGAAAAATATTGGAACTATTAAATCAAGTAATTTATGTACTGAAATTATTGAATACAGTGATGAAAATGA
>Ga0115007_10000781_pt1 | contig 21028 bp, 17 predicted proteins | sample ArcOceMetagenome_2_FD_87166 | JGI IMG/M metagenome (GOLD analysis project Ga0115007, IMG submission 87166) | Marine eukaryotic phytoplankton communities from Arctic Ocean - Arctic Ocean ARC135M Metagenome | ecosystem: Environmental > Aquatic > Marine > Oceanic | place: Arctic Ocean | collected...
TAATGAAGTTTTAATATCGTAGCACATAATTAATCAAAAATACAAAATACAAACGTCTTCTACGTGTAAAGCTGTCAAACAAAAGGTATGAAATCTCAACGCAATTATTCCAATTTAAATTAGTTTTACTACTTTGCCACCTCAATTAATATAAACAATAAAATTATATGAAAAAAATTACTTTCCTAGCGGCTTTCTTGTCGTTGTATTGCTTCTCTTTTGGACAATCGTATTATTATCTACCAGGCACTGGTACTTCACAAGATTATTATGAAGGACTAGCTGATAGTTATACTACGGTTATGACTGCTGACAGAGCAGATCCAAGCAGTGAGATAAATGATGTGATGTCTGCAGCACAGACCATCCCATTTGCTTTTGATTTTTTCGGAACGAATTTTACACAATATAAATTAAGTGATAATGGATATATAACTTTTGATGTAGCTGCCACCACTTCTAATAATAGAAACACTGCCTTGCCAAGTGATAGTGCTCCGGCTAATGCTATAATGGCATTCTGGGATGATTTAGAGTTTGAGCAATATCAAACTTTCCTTTTTGCAGCTGTAAGTACTACACAAGGTACCGCTCCAAATAGAACACACGTAATCAAATGGTTTCAAGCAAATCATACTGGTAGAGCTGCAGAAATTTCTGAATTAATTACTTTTGGAATTGTTCTTCACGAGCAAGGTGGATTTGAGATAGTACACGAAAATCAATATACTAACACTACGGCATATACAGAAACTGCTACCATTGGTATAAACAATGATGACGGCACAGAAGGTATTACAGTAGAAGGTCCTAGTGCAGCATTTCCAAATTTAGATGGTTCTTCAGCTAATTTTAAGGTATATTCATTCTTCCCTGGTATACAGTCTGCTAAAGACTTAGGTATAGTAAGTGTAGACATGGTAAAAGAGACACTTATAGGCTCGGTACCTACAGTAACTACTATAAGAAACTACGGAAGTGAAACTGTTACTTCTATTGACCTCTCTTATACTGTAGATGGTGGAGCCGCTGTTACAGATAACTTTACTACAAGTATCGCTCCAGGAGCAGCAAAAACCTTCACACATACTACTGCTTGGAATGCATCTGCAGCTGGAAATTACAATATCGCTGTTTCATTTTCTAATCCTAACAATAGTGCAGATGAAAATCCTGACAATGATAACCTTCAAACTTTTGCAGTAGATGTATTCTCTTCTGCTCCTGCTAGAATACCACTTTATGAAGTATTTACATCTTCTACTTGTGGGCCATGTACACCTGGGAATGAAAATTTTCATAGTATAATAGATGGTGCCAGATCAGAAAACTGTACGTATATCAAATACCAACAAAACTTCCCAGGTACTGGTGACCCTTATGCTTCTTCACAATCTGTGGGTAGACGAGGTTACTATGCTGTTAATTCTATTCCACGTATGGAAATAGATGGCGAATGGGATGGTAATGCAAATAGCTTTACAGTTGCTTTACATGACGAGGCCACATCTAGTTTTTGTTTAGTAGAACTATCTGCTAGTTTTGATAAATGGGGACAGTCTGTAGTGACTACTGTTAATGTAGATGCTATAAAAGACTTAAGTAATGTAAGTATCTATGCAGCTGTTATAGAAACCTTAAATGTAGAAAATATAAAATCAAATGGCGAAACTGAATTTATAAATGTCTTTAAGAGATTTATGACTTCTGCTAATGGAGATTTGATAAACATTACTTCAGGTACACCAACAAGTAAATCATACCAAGTAGATTTCAAAGGAGATTACAAACTAGCATCAAATGGGTCAAGCACAAGTTGGATAAACATAAATTCAAATCACGATGTAGAAGATTTCGAAAATCTAAAAGTTCTGGTTTGGGTACAAGACAATGCTACTAAAAAAGTATTGCAATCTGCTTATGCTCAAGAAATAAACTTAGGAGTAAATGATGTATCTAGTACTTTAAATGCAGGCGTATCACCGAACCCGACTACTGGTTTAGCAAAAGTTTCATTAGATTTACTAAGAAACTCATCCGTGAATGTTACATTGACTAACTCTATGGGACAAGTTGTAAATACATATATATATGAAAATGTAAATGCAGGAAACAACTCATTAAACCTTAACCTAAGTGATTATGCTGAAGGAGTTTACTTCTTTAACATAATAACGAATGAAGGCTCTACAACTAAAAAAGTTATTCTTTCTAAGTAATAGAAAACTAAAATTTTAGTTTAAAGAAAAGAGGTATACTATGTATGCCTCTTTTTTTATTGCTTTAAGTTTGCACTCGTGTTTGTCTCAGGATTTACCTTTATACGCAATGCCATAAAACTGGACTATCCTGTACAGGAAGCTATCCTATCTATTTTACCTTTGGTAGATGAAATGGTGGTAGCTGTTGGACAAAGCGATGATAAAACTCGTGATCTAATAGCGTCACTAGGAGCCAAAATAAGAATTATAGATACTCTTTGGGACGAAAACTTAAGAGAAGGAGGAAAAGTCCTGGCAGATGAAACTAACAAGGCATTTGATGCTGTAAGCGATAAAGCAGATTGGTGCTTCTATATACAAGGTGATGAGTGTATCCACGAAAAATATCATTCTCATATATTGCAGCAGATGCAACTGTACAAAGAGGATAGTAGGGTAGAGGGTCTACTCTTTGACTATGCCCACTTCTATGGCAGCTATGATTATTTGGGCGATAGCCGTACTTGGTATAGAAAAGAAATACGTATAGTTAAAAATAACAAAGAAATACGTAGTTACAAAGACGCTCAAGGTTTTAGAAAGAACGGTAAAAAATTACAGGTGGAACCCATCGATGCAGAGGTATATCACTATGGATGGGTACGTCACCCAAAATATCAGATGGCTAAGCTACGTGAAGCAAATAAGCTATGGCACGATGATGAGTACATAGACCAAAAATTTGATGCTTCTAAAGATTTTGATTACTCAGAAATCGATTCCTTAAAATACTTTGAAGGAACTCATCCAGAGGTCATGCAAAACCGTATTTCTAAAATGAATTGGAGATTTGATAAAGACCCAACGGTAAAATCTTTTGGCTTAAAGCTTAAGCTACTCTATGGAATAGAAAAGCTTACAGGCTGGCGAGTAGGTGAGTACCGTAATTATAAAACGATCTAAGACTTCGATGCTTTAGCTAGCAAACTCTCGTATACTACTCTCCATCCACGCCATCTTTCTGTTTCACTAAAGCTTTCATTGTGCCAAAGACTCACAAATAAACCTCCGACGTCATTCACCTTTTCCATCAGATTTCTAAGAGTCTTAATAGCTTTATCAGGACTTTCTTTTCTGTAATGCAGTGGTGTTATATCCATAGCACAAAAGGGAACTAGTTTGAGCTTCGTTTGTATATTATTCTCCAGATCAAACCAATAGAAGGGTGCCGCTATTCCTGCCCTAAAACCTAGATGAGTACTATATCCCATAGTATGATCTTCCGTTATACCGTTTTTTATCAAAGTTTGATACGTTTCAGGCATCCTATGCATCAAAAAATGTTGTCTAGACATCACAATAGGCCTGCATAGTATACTTTCTAATCTGTTTATCTCTTGTGCTACTTTAGGCTTTTCTGTATTACTTTTATAGGAAGGATGTATCCCTATAGAATCAGCACTATCCAAAGACTGGATGAACTTCACAAACTCAGAATTCTTATGAGATGTATTTTTATCAAAAGTACCATAGTCGCCAAGTAGCATGAAGTAGTTTAGTTTTATGTCATACTTGGTCTCTTGTAATTTGTGCCAAGAAAAAGCTTCATGAAAAGGGTCCTTGCGAAGCCCAAAAAGCACAGGCCACCTATCTCTGAAATTTTCCCATTTCCCTTCTTTTAAATCTCTGAACGTCCCTAATACATTGCGAAATAGACCCTTGTTCTTAAACTTCCATGCTTGGTCTACATCTATAGTACTGAGGAACTCAAACTTACGAGGAATAAACCTTAAATCCGTGCTACTGCTAAGTATATTTTTGATATACAAAGCCCATTTATTAATCAGGGGCTCTTCGAGCAGGTCGTTTTGTGTAAGACAAGAAAAGCACGCCGAGAAACGATTATGATCATCAGCTTCATAAGGCAAGTATTCCTCATATCGCGAAACAAGGTAAAATGAAGCAGCAAACACATCAAAAGGAGTTTTGGAAGCATCATTCGTTCTAAACATAAACCATTGATTATCTATGTTTTCAAACACAACTTGGATATCAGATTTGATATTCTTTTCACTCAATAAACCCTGAGGCAGTATGTGACATAGACCACCTGAATCTTTCGAATAATTGATATGACACGTATTGATTTCATCAATAAAAACATAATCTGTACCTAAAAGCTCTTTGAAAAGAAGATCGAAGATATACCTATGCCTAGCACTAGGATCTGGACAATATATTTTTATGGGTAGTTGCAATAAACTTGATCTATGACTGCCGCAAGTTTACGGTCTTTTGCAGTAATAGTGTTGCCTTCATCGTGCGTAGTTAATGATACTATTACTTTATTGTAGATATTAGTCCACTCCGGATGATGATTTTGTGCATCAATCTCTTTAGAACACTCAGTCATAAAGTTCATAGCTTGTAAAAAACTGACAAACTTAAAGGTTTTCTCCAGTGTGTTATTCTCTTCGTTCCAACTCATATTATCGTATAATTTTTTGTGTAAAATGGGAGTCTCCCATTTTTATATAGACTACATACATTCCAGGGGTGAAGTTTTCTGGACTTAAAACCAATCTATCTTGGTGTGCTACTGTATAAACTGCTTTGCCCATAGCATCGTAAACTGTAGCATCTATCTTTTCTGGTGTTTGAATAGTCAATTTGCCTTCACCTAAAGCAAAGTCCCTTTGGTTTAGGACAGAAAAAGGTGAATTTTTCACCTTGGCTATAGAAGCTCCTCTAACCATGAAACCTGCATCTACAAAACATTGTTTTAGCTCTCCTTGGTACCTGCCATTAAAATCTGAACTGTCTATATCTAGAATTATTTTTGCCATCTGTGGCATCGTGGTATTCACTCCTTGATAGTATAAATGTTCTAGTACTAAACTATCCATAGGTTGCCTACCAATAAAATCATGCCCGCACATAAGAGCACTAGACCAAATGTCTCTGTCTCCATCCTTACTATTTGCAAGATCTCGAGGATATGATCTTTTCGTATTGATTCCAAAACCATCCCAAAACGGATTGTGCCCATCCCAACTAAACACCCTATCAGGTGTATTATCGTTTATACTACGACTATACGACTTTGCGAAATAATCACATGTACCTTCTTCCATAGCTTTTCGTTGGGTTCCTTCAGTATTAAATGGGGAAGCAATCTCACTGAGAGAATGCGTAAATTCATGAATAATAACTTCGCCATCTTCCGCATCATCCACTCCGCCATCCCCAAATTGTAATGTATGCTCAAAGGGATCATAGGCAGAATTATCGGCACCTCCGAAAGCATGAACATCTACTTTTAGTGGCTGAGTAAGGGCATCGTATCCTAGACTGTTCACATACTCACCAAAAGTATTTATATGATAGTAAACGTTCATATATTCAAACTCATCTTCATCTCTTGTGAAAGAAGCACTATCATTAGATAAAGCGAATGGCAAATCCGTTGGGGCACTTATATCATCAAAGCTCAAAAATTCTGATTCTAAGAAGTAGATGTTATTTTCTACTTTAGCAGGGTTACTTACCCATATCAACTGAGCGTCTAAGCTGCTATTGGTAGAGTCTTTATTATCTATAAAATTACCCCCATAACTAGTATTGGCAGAGTTTATAGGGTTTACCATAAAAACCTTACTAAATAGAGTCGTATCTTCTTTTGCAAATTGATATTGCTCACTAGATATCAATACCATTCCATTGGAGGTTACATATTCTATTTTAGGATGCACTAGGTCTTTCACTTGCTGCATAAATACAGGCACAAGCCCTATATTAGTGGGCATTAGTAAATCTGACTGGCTAACTGTTCCTACTGTGCCAGTATATAAATGATTCTGTACTACTTGGCGTCCATTAGTCGATTGATGTACTTTTACTCCTGCAAAAAGGACCTTAGATTCATTTATATACTGCTGATAAGTGGTATGCACACCAAACGGACTTTCTACTTCATTTATTTTGACTAGACGACTTCCCTCAGGCATAGTCAGTTGGTCTAAAACAGAGGTAAAAGAATGTGTAAGTGCGGCATTCGGAGTTGCGTAAATCCGTGTACTACGCATTTCAGGATACATTACTTCTTGAGCCCAAATGGAATCAGAAATAATAAGACATAATACTACAAGTAGATAGGATAAGGAATTACTTCTCATTTTCTAGGGCTAAGGTATCGATTTTATTTAGTTCAGTTAATAATTTAGAAGTCATACTTTTAGCACAAGTTATTATAAATTGACCATCGGAATTCACTTCGTATGCTATGTCTGGCCATTTATTTAGCAAGTTGTACAGTACATAAGAGTTAGCTGGCGCTATAGTACAAGCTATAGAATCTGTGAGCACAAGTTCTTTTATTTTGGCGGAGCTAATAGAAGACTCAGCTGCTCCACCATACGCTTCTATGAGTCCTGGTATTCCAAGTTTTTTACCACCAAAGTAACGGACTACTGCACATCCTACGTACGTAATCTCAGCAGATAAAAGTGCGTGAAGTATAGGTCTTCCACTACTATTACTCGGTTCACCATCATCACTAAATCGCTGATAATCCTTATTTATACCTATCACACAGCCAGAGCATACATGTGTAGCATCTGCAAACTCAGTCTTATAGTCCTTTATTTTTTGCTCAAAGTCGTACTCGTCTCTTACTGGAAAAAGAAACCCATAGAACTTGCTTCCGCCAGCCTTATACTCACTCGTAAATATGTTTACTATCCCCCTGTATATATCAACTGGCATAGGAAATGATGGCAATAGACAGTACTGCAAGCAGCAGTCCCCATTGGTTTTTTGGTTCTAATTTTTCTTTAAAAATAAGCACTGAAAGTAACGTGCTTACTAAAACAACACCCACATTATTCACTCCAAAAACGAAGGCACTCTTCACACTAAAACCCTCTATAGCACTAAGCAGAAAGAAGATAGAAAAGTAATTTGGTACTCCTAAGGCAACTCCTGCTTTTACACTTTTCCACTCCCAAGAACTAAAGTTGGCTTTTTCTTTCACTAGGTATATAGAAGTGCCGGCGATGAATGCTCCTAAGAAAATAGAGTAGGATATAGTACTTAGTGGTATGTCTTGACTGTAAGCTTGTTGTAGTACTTTGAGACTTGTATCTATCATTCCTCCACCTAAAAAAACGATGACCGGAAGAATGAGATATCGCTTATCTATATGAAGCTCTTTTTTTATAGTAATGAAGTAGATACTGAGTATGGATAGTATTAACCCAATAACGAATAGCAATGTAATGTCCTCTTTGGCAAAGAAATAAGCGAAGAGTATAGGAATAACCACACTCATCTTGCCACTAACTGCTGTAACACTTATTCCTAGCTTCTCCGTGGTGAGAGCCATAGAGAAGAAAATAGCTATGAAAAGAAAACCTAGCAGAATGCAATAGATAAACCACTGCTCATGGACATAACTCATTATATCCTGATGAGTAGAGAGACTAAATCCTATAATAAAGCAGACTACGTAATTTACTATAATAGCCTGAAATTTGTTCACATTAAAATCCTTAAACCATCTGAATATCAGATTTATAAAGGTGCTAAATGCAATGCTCAGTAGTAGGAAAATGGTTGCCATTATTTGTGAGGTTTAAAATATTTTATTAGGTCTGAATACTGCTGCAACTCCTTATATGAAGGAATACCAACCCAAGGAGCTTTTATGCCATCATTCCATTTATTACTTGACTTAATTATGATAGCTTCATCCCATAGCTTCTCGTCTAAAAAACCTTGCAATAGGGTATGACCTCCCTCTACCAAAACACTATGAATGCCTTTACTATACATATCTGATAACATAGCTTTGATGCCGCCGTTTGCTATATTTACTAATGAGGTATTATCGGACTCCTCATCTGTCAATGTATTGTAAACTATTGTTTTACCGCTTTCAAATAGCAGTGCGTTTCTACTAACACTGAGCTTTGGTGAGTAAATTACTTTGGTAGGGTTACCACCCTCTGTATGACGTACATCTAGCAAAGGATTGTCAGTATTTACTGTATTAGCTCCCACCAATAGAGCTTGGTGCGTTGCTCTTAGATAATGCACAAATGCATCATTTTCTGGGGCACTTATTTTTACTTGCCCTTTCTGACTTGCCATATAGCCATCCTTGGTTTCTGCCCATTTTAGAGTGACATAGGGTAACTGCTGTGTATGAGCTTTTATAAAACGCTTGTTTATGGCCTTACATTCTTCCTCTAATATGCCCACGCTCAAGTCTATACCCGCTTCTAAAAGCTTCTTGATACCTTTCCCAGCTACTTTTTCGTGTGGATCTAGCATTCCTATGACCACACGCTGTGGTTTTTTGGTAATTATAAGATCTGCACAAGGTGGAGTTTTGCCATAGTGGGGGCAAGGCTCTAGATTCACGTATACTGTACATTTAGATACATCAATGGACTCATGTAATGCCGCAAAAGCATTGACTTCTGCGTGTGCTTCGCCATATCGCTGATGGTAGCCATCAGCTACTATTTCATCATCATATACTATGACGCATCCTACCATTGGATTAGGAGCAGTATAGAGCTCACCTTTTTGGGCCAGCTCTATACATTTCATCATGAATTTCTCATCTTGCACGCTGCGAATCTAAGGTTAAAATGATTTATACTTTAAAAGTAAATTTGCCCTATGCAACTGGGACTTATCAAAGCACTCTATACAGACCAACTGACCAAGCTATATAGCTATAGCGAGGCAGAAAATCTTTTTTACATCACACTCCAATGGTTAGAAAAAAAATCAAAGACTGCGGTACTTTTAGGACAAGAGACTTTACTCATAGATACGTACCAAGTAGTTTTAGAGGAATTGCTTTTGGGTAAACCCGTTCAATATCTTACGCACGAAGCTCCTTTTTACGGCTTAGATTTATATGTCGATGAAAATGTGCTCATTCCTAGGCCCGAGACAGAGCAATTAGTTCATTGGGTGCTACAAGACAATCCAGATTTCGAAGGCTCTGTATTAGACATAGGCACCGGTGGCGGCTGTATTCCTTTAGTCCTAAAAAGCCATTGGCCAAAAGCACAGATAAGCGGATGCGACATCAGTGCAGATGCTATTGCTATTGCTCAGCAAAATAGCAATGAAATGAAGCTAGAAGTTAACTTTTTTCAAAAGGACATTATACATGAGGATATAGACGCTTATGATATTATCATTAGTAATCCGCCGTACATAGCTCAATCAGAAAAAGACCAAATGCATAAAAATGTGTTGGAACATGAACCTCATATTGCCTTATTTGTGGACGATGCCGACCCTCTCATATTCTATAAAAAAATAATACAACTAGCTAATATACAGAAAGCTACGTGCTATTTTGAGACAAGCGAATACTACAGAGAACTACTTGATTCTTGGCTTCGAGAAAGCAATTATATTTTTGAGTGGCAGCTTGATTTTCAGGAGAAAAACAGAATGTTAAAAGTGAGTTGCTAAACCCAAAACACACTCTCCTTAAATTATCCCCAAATAAGTCGAAGAAATGTGGGTATTTCGCCTTTGATATAGTGTAAGAATAAGGGTATTACCAATACATTGCACGCCAAATAAACATTCTTATAGATGAATTCGGAAAACGAGAAAATAATTCCAATTAACATTGAAGATGAAATGAAAACCGCATACATCGATTATTCGATGTCGGTTATTGTTTCGCGTGCTCTTCCAGATGTACGAGACGGTCTCAAGCCAGTGCACAGACGGGTACTTTATGGTATGAGTGACCTGGGACTTGCCAGCAATAGATCATATAAAAAATCAGCTAGAATAGTAGGAGAGGTCCTAGGTAAGTATCACCCGCACGGAGATACTTCTGTATACGATGCGATGGTGCGTATGGCTCAAAGTTGGAGTCTTCGCTATCCGATGGTAGATGGGCAAGGTAACTTTGGTAGTATAGATGGTGATCCACCAGCGGCTATGAGATACACGGAGGCTAGAATGAGAAAACTAGCTGAAGAAATGCTTGCTGATATAGATAAAGATACAGTAGATTACCGTCCTAATTTTGACGATAGTCTTAGCGAACCTACAGTATTGCCAGCTCGTATACCCAACTTATTGGTAAACGGGGCATCTGGTATAGCAGTAGGTATGGCTACTAATATGGCTCCGCATAACCTAAGTGAGGTTATAGACGGTACAGTAGCTTATATAGATAATAATGATATAGATGTAGAAGGTCTAATGGAGTACGTAAAAGCTCCAGATTTTCCAACAGGAGGTATTATTTACGGTACAGAAGGTGTCAAATCTGCATTTGAAACTGGAAGAGGACGTATAGTAATGCGTGGTAAAGCTGAGTTTGATGTCACTAAGACAGGACGTGAGCAAATCGTTATCACAGAAGTACCATACCAAGTAAGTCCATCACAGATCATTATAAAAGCAGTTGACTTAGTAAATGATAAGTTAATAGAAGGTATAAGTGAGGTAAGAGACGAGAGTGGCAGACAAGGACTGCGTATTGTTTTTGACCTTAAGCGTGATGCAATACCGAACATCGTATTGAATAAACTATATAAGTACACACCACTACAGACTAGTTTTAGTGTAAATAATATAGCCCTTGTAAAAGGTAGACCGGAGATGCTAAATCTTCGCGATATGATACACCACTACGTAGAGCACCGTCACGAGGTTGTGGTACGTAGAACTGAGTATCTACTAAAAGAAGCACTTAAGCGTGCTCACATACTAGAAGGACTTACTATAGCTCTAGATAATCTAGATGCAGTAATTAAGCTTATTAGAGCGTCCAAAAATGGTGAGGAAGCTCGTGCTGGATTGATGAAAGATTTCAAACTTTCAGAAATACAAGCTAAAGCCATACTCGATATGCGTCTGCAGAAGCTTACTGGTCTAGAAATAGACAAAGTGAGAGCAGAATACGCTGAGTTAATGGCAACTATTACAGACTTAAAAGACATTTTAGGAGATGAAACTCGTAGAATGCAAATCATCAAAGACGAACTTTTAGAAATGAAAGAGAAGTATGGAGATGAGCGTAGAACAGCTATTGAATTTGACGCAGGAGAAATAAATATAGAAGACCTAATAGCGAACGAAGAGATGGTAGTAACTATCTCTAGTATGGGCTATATAAAACGTACACCGCTTACCGAATATAAATCTCAAACTAGGGGTGGAGTAGGTAATAAAGGAGTGAAACATAGAGATAAAGACTACGTCGAAAATCTATTTGTCACGATGACACATAACTATATTCTACTATTTACTGACCAAGGTAGATGCTTCTGGATGAAAGTGTACGAAATACCTGTAGGAAGTAAAGTGTGACAGGGTAGAGCTATCCAAAACTTGATAAATATCCCTACAGATGACACTGTCAGAGCTTTCGTAGCTACAGGTAACTTGAAGGATGAGGAGTACGTGAACAATAATTTCATCGTAATGTGTACTAAAAATGGTACAATTAAGAAAACCTCACTAGAGCAATACTCTAGACCTAGAACGAATGGTATCAACGCTATCACTGTAAGAGATGGTGACCAACTGCTAGAAGCTAAACTTACTGACGGAACCGCAGAAATACTGCTTGCAAAGAAGAGTGGTAAGGCCATACGTTTCAATGAAGAGAATGTAAGACCTATGGGTAGAACAGCCTCTGGAGTAAGAGGTGTAAGGCTAGAAAATGATGCTGACGAGGTGATTGGTATGGTATGTGTAAACTCTAATATGGAGGATACCACTATAATGGTAGTTTCTGAAAAAGGTTACGGAAAACGTACCAACATAGATGATTATAGAATCACTGGTAGGGGAGGCAAAGGAGTAAAGACTCTGAGCGTAACCGAAAAGACCGGAGCTCTAATCTCAATGAAGGACGTAACCGATGAGAATGACCTTATGATCATTACAAAACTTGGCATTACCATCCGTATGAAGATGGAAGATGTAAGAGTAATGGGAAGAGCCACCCAAGGAGTTAGGCTCATAAAAGTAAGAGACAAAGACGACATTGCCTCAGTGGCCAAAGTACCCAAGGTAGACGAGGAAGATGAAGATCTTGAAAATATGGCATCTGGAGAAGAAGACAACTCGGGTACTGATTCTGCAGCAAACAACGAAACGAATGAAACAACTAATGAAGAAAATGAAGATTAAATACAGCAATCTAATTCTTATAGCCCTTTTATTTGCTGGTTACACTGTAAACGCACAGAAGTTTACAGTAGAGTCGATGAAAATGGAGCTAGAAGATGTTACTAAACCTGATTCAGATAAAAATTATACTGATTTATTAAAATGGGCTAATGAGTCAAGGGCACACCCTAAGACTAGTAATGACCCTAAAATGTGGTATTACAGAGGTTTGACCTATTTAAAAGTAGCGGGATTAAATAATGAGCTTAGTAAAGTGAACCCAAATGCAATAAAAATAGCACTGAACTGTTTTAATAAGGCGATAGAGACTGACACTAAGAATAGAGTGACTAAGCAAGCTAAGACTAACTTGCTAAATGTAGCTATAGGACTATATAACACCGGTTATACAGCCTATTCTGCAGAGGACTTTACTACAGCATATATCGACTTTAGTCTAGCATTACCGCTAATCAAGTACGATGTAGATGGATTATTGAAACAAAATAACCTTACTGCAGAAGTGCTAGAGCAAATGATGGCTTTCTCGGCAATGAACAATGGAGAAGATGAAAAAGCAATACTTGCATTAACAGCGTTGGTAAAGAAAGGAACGTTAGAATCTAGCATATACTCCAACTTAGCTAAGCTACATCTAAAAGGGGGCGATACTACAGCAGCTCTTAATGTGATAAAGTCTGGTAAGCAGATAAACGAAGCAGATAAGAACTTAATTAATATGGAGTTAGATATATTTCTTAAGCAGGGGAGAAGCAAAGAGCTCATCACTAAATTAGATGCTGCGATAGCAGATGATCCTGGAAATACGATATACTATTTTGCTAGAGCTATCAGTTATGAAGGTCTAGATGAGACTGAAAAAGCTGCCGCCGATTACGATAAGATTCTAGATATAGACCCAGAATATTATGACGCTGCTTATAATAAAGGGGTAATGTATCTTAATAAGATATCTAAGATAGTAGATGAGCTAAACGGTGAGTATAAGCCAAGTATAATTGAAAAGAGAGAAGCTGAGATAAACGGTTTATATAAACTAGCTCTAGTACAATTTGAAAATGTATTTGAGAACAATGAAAATATGGCTATCAAAGACAAGGTAGAACTAGCAGGTACAATGAAAAAAATGTATGCTAGGCTAGAAATGATGGAGAAGTACAATGCAATGAAGGCTTTTGTAGAAGCCAACAAATAACTCAGTTGGTAGTATCATAATGTTTAAAACGGGAGTTCTTTGAAGTGCTCCCGTTTGTTTACTACCTTTTAGTTAACATAATATAAATTATGTGCTAAATAAATATAGATAATATATTCCCATAACATTAGCTCGTTTATCTTTGTATGATGATTAAACTATTCAGAATCACAAGCTACTTAGAGGGTATATCATACTTACTACTTCTAGGAATTGGAGTTCCCCTGAAGTACCTAGCAGGTAATGACTCCTTAGTAAAAACTCTAGGCATGCCACATGGTATTCTGTTTATGGCTTATATATTTCTAGCCATCATAATAAAGCAAAAAATGAATTGGGATAATAAAACAATAATTATCGTGCTGATAGCCTCTGTAATTCCTTTTGGAACGTTCTACGTAGATAAGAAATATTTGCAATAAATTCTGTACATCATTAATGCTACAGTAGTTTTATTGTCACTAATTCACATTAAAAAGTTTCAAAGATAATTAGGAGCTTTTTTCATATACATTTGAACTATCGCACTCTTAAAAGGACTTCTAATTGGTATGGGTACAGCCTTCATTCTTGGGCCAGTATTCTTTACTTTGCTCCGTAACTCATTACAGAAAGGCGTAAAAGACGGTTTAATTACTGCTCTGGGCATTGTAGTGAGCGATATTGCTGTAGCTGGTATCTGCTACTATTTTGCAGGGAGCTTTCTTGATCAATATGTTGAGTTACCCATTATTAAGTTCATAGCTGCCTTCATTCTTATCTCATTTGGTATTTCTTTTATTAGAAAACCAATTAACGAAATTTCAGGAAATCCTATACAGGCAACAAGGGTTAGGTTCAAGTCATTTGTTCAGGGTTTCATTGTCAACTTTGCAAATCCGGCTGTTTTCCTACTTTGGATTGCCTTTATCACACTTGCGAAATCTAACTACTCCTCTCCTGCCGATATTAGCATTTATTTAATTGGGATTTTATTAGGTGTTTTTATTACAGATTCGGGCAAAGCCCTTGGTGCTGCTAGACTTGCACCTTACCTAAAATCAAGCTGGCTTAAGAAGATCTTCAAAGTTTTAGGAGTAGGACTCCTAGGAGTAGCTTCATACCTTATATACCAAGGGGTAGTACAGTTCTTGTAATCACAATTAACTTATACGACCTCGGGTGTTGCGAGGTATTTGCAAGTAATTATCTTATGAATAAGTTCTAAAAAATAGGAAGTAAGCAGTTATCTAATAAAACTCGCTTTTTTATTTTCCCCAGATTCTATTCCACAAGGTGCTTATCATCTTGCTCATAAGTTCACTATCTGGATCTGGACGTTGTGCTTCGGCACTTACTCCTGCCGGCTTATCGGTAAGCTGATACCCAAAGCCATACATCGGCTTATCTCCTAAATACATGGGTCCAAAGCGGGCGTCATTATATACTAGCGTATCTGGGTTATCATTATTGATTACGTACCAACCCTTTGAGAGGAAATTCAATCGATTCAATACATCATCACCACTGTAACTATCTACAAGCTCGTGATTAGTCTTAATGGTATGAAATTCAATCTTTTGATCTTTATCAAAGATAGAATACAGACCAGAATATAACACTGTATCTCCATCTGCAGTGGCACTCCATAAAAATGTATTTAGGGGCGTAGGAACAGTCGTAAGTCGAGTGTATTTTATTTCTTGTTGTTGTAGATTCTGCTCAAAAATACAGTATGTGTAATACTTTGCTCCTAAAGACCATAGCATGTAAGCACTACTTATTACTATACCTGTATAATTAAGTATAGCTCTAGTTTTACTCTGTCTCTTATAAAACATAGCTAACGCCACGAAAATGATAAACGGTACGGTGTAAAAAGGATCTACTACGAAAATATTATTCCAAGCAAACTTAGTAGGTAAAGGCCATAAGAACTGAGTGCCCCAAGTCGTATGACAATCGAGCAAAGGATGAGTAACTAAACTCCAAAAGGCAAGTTTGGTCCAATCTTTTTGGGAAGCGTTTTCAGTATATTTATTCCTAAGTATAAAAAACACTACCAGTGCCCAAACTACAAAGAGCACAAGACTAACGGTGCTGCTACTTATGGTAATAAATGGATAAGCTAAAATAACAGTAATAAAACCTACCAATGACCATTTTTCTTTTGTTCTCGCTAGCCACGCCAGCAAGGGTGCCATACAAATACTAAACAAAAGGGAATGTGAGATTCCTCTATGCAATTCATTGGCTTTGAGTGAATCATATAGTAAGGACTGATAAACATCTAAATCTGGAATAGTACCAGCAATAGCGCCCCACAGCATTGCCTTATTTCCTATTTTTTTTCCTAGTACAACCTCTCCTACTGCTGCTCCTAGTACTATTTGTGTAAGTGAGTCCATTTAAGACTTATAATATTTTGCTTTAAAAGGTTTTCTGAGTTCGAAAGTATTGGGTTTTAGATTCCCAACAAACGGTTTCAATATGGCATTTTTTACTTTATTTCTGTGCTTAGCATAGAATTTCATTTCTATAGGTAATGCTCCTACCCCACTTTTTATCTCTTCGGCGGTTCTGCCTATTTTCACCTGCTTGGCTCCTATTGTAATAGCGTGTTTTACAAAATCGTATAACATACGCTGGTATACAGCATACTCTTGATTATAATCGTAATCTAGACCTATAAAATTACCGTCTAGTACATCCTCAAATGAAGTTGCAGTGCTAAAACCAATGAGTATATCTCCTCGGTAGTAGCCATTAAAAAAGAAATTTTCTCCTAAAGCTCTTTTTATTTCTAGTAAGGTGCTTGCATTTAGTCTCCCAAAACTAAAACTGGCACGATCTACAATAGTATTATAGAGCTCATCTATTTGATCCAACTTCTCTATAATACTCTCTACTGTGAACTCTTCAATAACTAATTGATCAGATTTTTTTAATACTTGTTTTGCTTTAGTTCTAAACTTAGAATTAAGAGCACTTAGATAGTCTTCAAAAGAAGACCAATCGTCTTTTAAGGTGAGAACCATATTGACGTCTATGTTTATCTCTGAGCAGCCTTTCTCTTTTAAATAAGACATTTTATCAAAAGATTCAGGCCAAAACTCCTTAATCATTGTAATGCTGATTCGTTGTCCTTGTTTTTTAGCATTCAGATGTATCTTATCTATCGCCATATTCAAAGAGTCCAGTACTACTGCATTGGGTATTTCATCTTTGAATATATAGCCATTTTCACCACTTGCAAAGGCATTGCCGCATATTAGTATCCTAAGATCTAAGGAATTAATTAGTGACTGAGGAAGCATCCCTCCCATTCGTTTTACTAATGCTCTGGTATCTATATCTGCCGAAGTAATTTTGATTATTTGACAATAAGCTATTCCTATAGGCAAATTATCTTCTGAATAGAAAATTAGATATCTAAAGTCATAAAAATTTAGACCCTCTTCTATAGCCTTAAGGTAGTCTAAGCTTAGGTAAACATTCTTAGATCCGACCACTGAATCCCAGTGCTCTTTATCCAATTGATTTACAGAAGTATAGAACTGAACTTCTAAATCCTTAGTCGGATTAGCTGTAGTACAATAAGTCAATGAGTTAATTTAATATGATCTGTATATGAGTATCTAAAACATCAAAGATCTTCTCTTTGTTTTCAGTTACATCAAAAACCACTTTCAAATCCTTGTCTATCACTAGTACTTGTGGGAAGTGTTTCGTAACTCCAGTCTTTAATTGGTCGCTATACTCCTTTGCATTTACCACTTGAGTAAAATTAAAGGGAAACCTCTTCAACGACTTTCTAACTATTGCCTCGTCTTCATCGCTTATAGCAATAAAATTTACCTTATTATTTCCTTCGTATTTGGCTACAAGTTCATTTAACTCTGGGATCTCACGTATGCAATCTCCACACCAGGTGGCCCATACGCATAGTATTGTAGCATCCCCTTTAAGGTCCTTTTGCGTGATGGTTCTACCAGCTAAAGTTGTAAACGTAAAGCTAGGTATAACATTACCATCAATGTTATTACAGCTAAATATCGACATAATTAAAAGTACTATAAGTAATTTTTTCATTCTATTGGATTCAAACGTATAGTTTGTAAAACGATTTAGACCAAAAACTTCGACAAGTAAGTCTAGTTTTTTGTCTCATAGAGTATAAATATGTAGGATGACTACCTTAGTAAATTTATCACTCCGTTATAATAGTACCACCTAGTTTGTTTAGGATTAGTAAACTGTATCATATAAACGTATACGCCTTGCTGTGCAGGTGATCCATTATAGTTTCCATCCCACTTTTTATTAACATCTTCGGTGTAAAATACTTGCTCTCCCCATCTGTTGTAAATGGTCATTCTTAGTTTTTCTACTCCTTGGGTCAATCCTCCTAGGCCGTATGTATCATTTATGAAATCACCATTTGGAGAAAATGCATTTGGTATATGTACAAAAAGGTCCGCATTTACATAAATGAACTTAGTCTTTTCATCTTCACAACCATTTGCATTAGTAGTCAATAGCGTTACGCTATAGGTTCCAGAATCTATAAAAGTATGAAAGGCAGGTGTTCCACTGTAGATCCCGCCATCGCTCGTAGACCAATCCCACTGTACTACATCTGTACTAGAACTGTCTATGAAAGTGACAAAGTCAGTCAGGTTACTTGGATCATCTGGGGTATAGTAGAAATCTGCAATCGGATTAGCAAATACAGTAACAGGCGTAGCAATAGACAATGAATCTATACAACCTTTATCTGACGTCCCTATCACTTTTAGTGAGTAGCTACCTGCAGGGGTATACGTGTGTGATGGTTCAAAACCTGCATTGGAACTTCCGTCGCCCCAAAACCACATAAAGCTGCTAATTACATCAGGACTTGGTATCGTACTATTATTTATTGTGGTTATATCAAATGGATCGCACCCTTCATACTCATCCAGAGTAGCGTCTATTAAAGGTAACGGACTCACTATGACATTAGATAAGATGGTATCCTTACAGCTTCTGTCCGTAGTTACTATTTGTTCTACGCTATATGTACTAGTTGTTGGAAACTGATAACTAACCGTAGTGCCAGATTGGGCTGTACCATCTACCTGCCAGGTAGTAGACGTAATACTTCCAGTAGTAAGACTCGCTGTAGAAGTAAGAATAGTTATATCTCCCAAGCATAGATCAGCAGCATTAAATCCAGCTATAGGAAGCGGATGTACGATTACTTGTTTTTCGATAGAATCTTTACATCCATTATCACTTTCTATACTTAGCTTCATTGGTATACTTCCAGCTACAGTAGTAGGTATGGATGGATTTTGATCTGTACTCACGGGCACCCCATTTGCAAACCAGTTGTAGCTAATTATGGTACTTGGTGCAGAGATATTTGAATTATCTGTTGGCGTTAGATTTACATTATTACAAACCGAATTAATAAAGAAGTTAGCACTTGGAGCGGTGTAAGACTCAAAGCTATCGATGAGTGATATACTACATCCATTTTTAGAAACTACATCTAAGATTACTACTATAAAACCATCCGTAGTAGAAGTATAATCAAACATAGAGTCTGTAGATACTACGGCACCATTCACAGTCCAGCTATAAGTATCAAAACTGTCGAGACCTAGTGAGTTAGTAGAACTTATACTCTGAGTACTTCCTTGGCAACCATCTACAAGGTTAAGTGCTGTTATTTCAGGGTTAGTTATTAGGACTGCTCTAGTAGTATCTGTAACACAATTTTTATCAGAGGTCAAAGTCAGTGTAACCGTTTTCTGTCCCCCGGTTGCGTATTTAACATTTTCAGTATCTGCACTTCCAAAGAAGCCATCACTAAAACTCCAATCTCTGGTATAGGTACCATTGCTGACTGAGGATAAATCTGTAAACAATGTACTATCTCCAAAGCATGTTTCACTATAACTGAAGTTAGGAACTACCAGCGGATGTATAGCGATAATTTGTGTAAACGTATCTCTACAGAAGCTATCTTGCTCCATTACTAGTTGTACGGTTACGTCTCCTACAGAAGTAAAAGTGCTTGCATAGTTATACGTGTAAGCTGTATCTAAAGTAGATATATACCATGCCGTATCAGTAAAACTACCTCCTTCTAATAGTGTAGTATTGGTAAACACATTGCCAAACCCTAGGCACGTATCGTTGTAACTATAGGAAACATCAAAAGGGGGATATTTATATACACTATCCGTTATACTATTACTAAAGCATCCACTATCTGTTCTAGGGGTATACGTCACATAAAACCATCCCGAATCTGGCAAGAAATAAGCTGGATCACTCTCTAGGCTGCCATCTCCAGTGCTGAACTCCCAAGAATGAAGCACTATATCTCCGGTGAGTACGGAAGAAGTATTAGTAAAGAAAGTAGAATCATAAAAGCAAGAATTATTTTTAGTAAAACTTGGATTTGGTAATGGATTTACAACTAGCGAATCTTGGATAGTATCTCTACATCCATTCGCAGAAGTTACTTCCATAAAAATATCAAACTTACCTATGGTATCAAAATATTGACTTCTGGTTCTTGAATAAGAGAATGCTCCTCCGTCGATACTCCACTTGGAGGTAAGGTGTGTTTCTGGACTAGGGAATGTACTGTTTTCTGTAAATAAAACTGAATTACTATCGCAGATATTTCCGTATGAAATAGAAGCTTCTGGCTTATCGTATATCCTTACTTCTACTATAGACGAATCGTAGTTTTGACATCCATCAAATGTTGGTTTGTAGGCATACATTTTAACTTCATACCTCCCAGTATCTGTAAATAAATGTGTAGGATTTTGTAATAGTGATGTATCACCATCATCAAAGAACCATTTCCAACTCACAGGTGTATATTCTGCCTCACCTTTAAATGCCGTTAGTCGACCAATGCAATTGGATATTTCTGTATTTTTAACAGAGTTGGTTACAGAAGCGACCGCTGTCAAATCTCTTACGTTAGCACCAGCAGCATATCCATAACTTTCATATTGCCCTTCTCCGTATGCCGTAGCTATAAATCCACCATCTGCCTTAAGTCTATGATTACCTGCATTTACTGTTATTTTAGCGTAGCTATATCCCGCGTTACCTGGTACTCCGGTAAATGAAGCAGCACTACCGTCTATTCTAAAACTTGATGCGGCCCAAGCAGGAATGACTACGTTGATGTAATGATTATCTATATCATAATATCGGCTAGAATAAACCGTAATATCATTTAGCGTCTGCTCCAGCGGATTTAGAACAGTCATAGATGGGTCGCCCGTTCTATTACCGCCACCATCACACTTAGCAGTTCTTTGATACTGTACAGCCATAATCGGCTTGGTAGCTATGACGTTCCTTACATTGGTCTCAGCATCCAGCTCACTATATTCACCCGCATCTAAATAATAAATATCGGGAGGTCCACCAGAATTAAATACTA
>Ga0115007_10000786_pt1 | contig 20988 bp, 22 predicted proteins | sample ArcOceMetagenome_2_FD_87166 | JGI IMG/M metagenome (GOLD analysis project Ga0115007, IMG submission 87166) | Marine eukaryotic phytoplankton communities from Arctic Ocean - Arctic Ocean ARC135M Metagenome | ecosystem: Environmental > Aquatic > Marine > Oceanic | place: Arctic Ocean | collected...
ATTGAATTAAATGAAAATAGTATTGTATATTCGGCAGGTGTTGGTGAAGATGTTTCTTTTGATATGTTATTGTCTGATAAATATAAGTGTAATATTGTATTGGTGGACCCAACAAAACGCGCTAAAAAACACTATGAAGAAGTTGTTCATTATTATGAAAAAATAAAATGGAAAATGAGTGGAGATATTCAAGATGATTATTATGGTATATTGTATCCATTAAAACCAGATTTAAAAAAAATGGAATTTATAGAAAAGGCTTTATGGGATGAAGAAAAAGAAGATATGAAATTTTATAAACAAGATAACGAACAATATGTGTCACAAAGTTTAATTGAAGGTATGTTTGGGGATAATTATGATTTAATTTCAACAACAACGTTAAAAAATATAAAAGAAGAAAATGAACACTTTGATATTGATATATTGAAATTGAGTATATCGGGTGCAGAAATAAAAATATTACACTCAATGTTAAATGAAAATATTTTTCCAAAATATATTTGTGTTCATTTTAGTGTAAAAAAACAAGAAGATCAAGATGCTGTAATAAAAATATTAAATAGATTACAACATGTTAGATATCAAATTATAGCGAATGAAGGAAGAAAATTTACATTAAAATTACATATTTAAAAATAATTTTTGATATATTTAATATCATGATATTAAATATTTCAACGAAAACAAATGTAATAAAATTATCTAATGTTAATGAATTTTATATACACGGGTGGAGTGAATATAAGATGAATTATGATTTAATTAGAGTTAGTCAATTAAATACTGATGATAATAATAATAAAATAAATAAAATTTTATTGATGCATTTTACACATATTAATAATATTTGGCATTTGATGCATCATTTATTTATTTGCTATAAATACATTAAAAAGAATAATATAAAAACAGATATAATGTATCCAATTTTTTTTAATAGATTTATTGAAAGGCAAGGTGCTTTAACTAAAGCTGTATATAATGAATTGATGTATGAAGGTATGGGTTTTAATTTTGAAATGTTTAAAAAAATAAATAAACATTTTTCAGAAGATAAATCAATATATGTAAGAAACATTGAAATATGTCATAACGAGCCTTTAAATTTTAGAAATGAGCCTTTAATGGAAGATTTTAAAAACTATATTTTTAAAAATATGAAAATTGAAAGAAAAAAATATAACGACAAACAAATATTATTTATTTTAAGACGCGGAACTAGAGAAATTACGAATATAGATTTTGTTAAAGAAAAGTTAGATGATAAGATAAAATATGTTTATTTGGAAGATTATTCTATAAAAGAGCAGATAGAAATGTATGCAAATTCTGATATAGTTATAGGTGTCCACGGTGCTGGTTTGGCTTGGTGTGCATTAATGAAACAAAACTCATTATTATTAGAAATGTATCCAGGGAATTCTAATACAGATAATTATATAAGATGGTGTAATATAGCAAATGTTAATTATAAAAGAATTCCTATACAAATAAAAACAGGAAATGTCAAAGAATTTCGTAAAGCGACTGTATACTTGGATATAAATAATATGAATATAATAAAAAATGTAATAAAGAATTAATAGTAATTTTAATTAAATGTCAATAGCTGTATTATTAACGCAGTGGAAACGAAATAATTTAGAGTATCAATTAAATAGTATTGTGAATCAAACAATAAAGATTGATTATATAATTGTGTTTCAAAATGAAAATCACGTGAATATAGATCATTTAAAAAGTAAATATAATTTCATACACGTAAAGTCTGATTACAACACTAAATATTTTGGAAGATTTGCGTTTCTATTTTCTATTCCATCAGATATATGCATTGTTATGGATGATGATATATTACCAGGTCCCAATTGTATAAAAAACTATGCAAATCAATGTATAAATAAAAATGGAATTATAGGTGGTAATGGTAGAATTGGGTTATTATCTGATAAATATTGTGATGGAGGAAAACATTATGATGGGTGCAATAGATTTTCAAGTTCTTTAAAACATCCTATAGATTATGGATTAAGAAAAGGTGTTAATGTAGATTTTGTAGGTCATTTATGGTGTTTTAAAAAAGAGTGGTTGTATTATATGTTTTCAGTTAAACCTTATACATATGATACGGGAGAAGATATGCATTTTTGTTTTAGCTGTAAATTATTCGGTGGTATAAATAGTTATGTTGGTGAACAAAATAATTTAAATGAATCGTGTGATACAGCTATGAATAAGTTAGCAGAAGATGAACACGCATCTTGGAGAACAACAAAAATGTCTTTAAGAAAAGATGTAGAACAATATTGGATAGATAAAGGTTTAAAATATATAATAAATAATTAAATTAAAAATAAAAATATAATAATATTATTATGTTTTTATTTTGTTATGGAACAAGACCAGAAATGATTAAAATGTTTCCTTTAATGGATAAATTTAATAAAAGTAAAATAGTTTATAAAACATTATTTTCGGGACAACATAAAGATTTATTTGAGCAATTTAAACATTATTTGCCAAAACCAGATTTTGTTATGGATATTATGGAGAAAGATCAATCGTTAAATAAATTAACAAGTAAAATTTTTACACAGATGGATATATTAGATTTAAGTGGAGTAACACATCTTGTTGTTCAGGGTGATACTACAACTGCTTATGCTATGGCGATGGGAGCTTTTAATAAGAAATTAAAGGTCGTGCATTTAGAAGCGGGTTTACGTACATATAATAAATATAGTCCTTATCCCGAAGAAATGAACAGAAAATTAATATCCCATATAGCAGATATCCATTTATGTCCAACACAAATGGGTGTTAATAATTTAAAAAAAGAAGGTATTATAAAAAATGTATATTTAGTTGGTAATACTATTGTAGATGCATTTGAATTAATATCAAATAATAAAAAAAAAATAGAACAACCAATATTATTGGTTACTCTTCATAGAAGAGAAAATAGAAAACATATGGATGTTCTATGGGATCAATTAAATATTATATCAAAAACTAAAAGAATTATTTATTTGGTTCATCCTTCATTAAAAGAAGAAGCATATAAATATTTAGACGAACGAATTACAAAATTAGATGGTGTTTGCTATGAAGATATGGTGGAACTTATAAAGAGTTCCGAAGGAATTATTACAGATAGTGGTGGATTACAAGAAGAAGCAGTATGTGCTGGAAAAAAGGTATTGGTATGTAGAGATACAACAGAAAGACCAGAAACTATAGAGAGTGGTTGGGGTAAATTAGTAGGGATAAACATATTAGAAAACTTAGATTTTTTATATGAAAAGAAAAAAAAAGATAATATGTTAATAAATCCTTATGGTAAAAATGTATGTAATAAAATAGTAAATGTTTTAATGAAAAAATGTAAAAAATGTAATAAATATATTTGTAAAGATAAATTATTATATGAACAATGGGAAAGAAAAAAATCATATTTTTGTCATTTATGCAAAAATAAAATGTAAAAATTTAAAATACTTTTATATTGTTATGTTTTTTTCCAAATTGTATATTACTGTAAAGTTTAAATTTTTTTTCACTATTATTATTAAATATATTATTCATATATTTTATTGTTGTTTTTTTATCGTGTAATGTTCTATGATTTGTAATATTATCTGGAGTTATTGGACCATTTTTTCTAATTAGATATCTTAAACTAGGTTGATAATGTTCAATTCCAAAATAATATCTCTGTTGACCTTGTTCAAAATTATCAAAACCAATAATTCCAATTTTATTATATTTATTTTGTTTTAAAATGTGGTGTAATGCATATATTCCACCCGAAGGACCCCATTTATCAAAAATATATTTGTCTTTAAACTCTTGTAAATATTTGTTTTTTAGATTTTCTTTAAATATAGATTTATCAATTAAATATTTTTTATAATTATTAACACCACTACCATAATCCCATATTTCTTCTATACCTAGTTCTTTATTTACATTATCATCATATAATGCATTTTTATTATTATTTATTAAATAAGGATCTCCACAATTACAAAAATGATATTTAATTTTTTTACCTTTTATTAATTTCATAAAATCTTCTGTAGGCGGAGGATATCCAATAATTGCTATATCTTCATATTTATCTATGAATTCTTTATTACAACGTAATAAAGAAGGTCCTTTTCCAATAAGAACAATAGATTTCATATTATAATAATAATAATAATAAAAATAAATTTAAGTATTTATGTTATATAATAAATATAATGTCTGTTAGAATTGATAAAATAACACGTGGACGTTTCGGTAATAAAGTATTTCAATATAATAATTTAGTTCAATTGGCGAATAATTTAGGTGTGGAACCAAGTTGTTCGCCGTGGGAAGGTAACATTTTTTTTAAAAATATTATACCTTATAAAAAAAGTGATAGAAATAAAAAAATAATTTATTGGAATGAAATCTTAGATAAAAATAATGAAGAAATAAAAGAAATGTTAAAGACACATGATTTATTACTAGATGACCCATCATATGCTTTACATAATACATTTTATAAATTAACGAATAAAGACCCCAGATGTTATTTAGAACTAAAAGATAAATATAAGAAGACAACATTTTCAGAAAACGATACTATTGTTGGAATACATATAAGAGGTGGAGATATTCTAGGTAGAGATGGACAAGATGGACGTGAAATACATACTCCTTATTATTACAAAAATGCAATTAATTATTTATTGAATAATGTAGAAAATAAAATAGATGGCAAAGATTATTTATTTATAATTTGTACAGATGATCCTAATTTTGATAGTGTGAAAGAAACTATTGAATATTTGAAACAAAAAGGATGCAAATATTCACTGGGTCCAAATTTTGGAACGTTGAATTATATTCAAGATTTTTCTGTATTATGTTATTCTGATATATTAATTAATAGTTCTAGTACATTTTGTATAGCAGCAGCATTTATTGGTAAAAAAAATAAAAAAGTAATACATAGTAAAGATTGGATGGATAGAATTCTTAAAGGAGATTTTTCAAATGATGAATATAAAAAATATGTTAAAGTATGGACGAATAAAATGACAGATATAGAATGGAGAACAACAAAAGGTTATTCAAAAGCGAAGATATTTTGGATAGAACTTGAAAAAAATTATTATTTTAATATAATTAATATTATTTAATAAAATATTATTTAAATAATAATTGTATAAATATATTATAAATGCCAAAGGCAATTAAAAATTTTAAGAAAGAAAATTATACTGATGAATTTGTACGTGATTTATATGATGAAAAATGGCAAGATTATCATTATGTTTATTTTAGACCCAAAAATTTAAATTTTGCGAAAATTTTATTAGATTTATATAATCCTGATTCTGTTGTTGATTTTGGATGTTCTATTGGAAGTTTATTAGAAGTTTTTTTACAAGCAGGTAAACAAATTAAGGGATATGAATATTGTTATGAAGAAAGTTTAAATTCTATAAGAAAAGTTGAAAAACTAGAAAATTTTATCGAATTTGGTGATGTATCAAAGGACCTTAATGCCGGTATACATGATATATCTATTTCGATAGAGGTTGCTGAACATATTCCAACTGAGTATAGTGAATCTCTTGTTAAAAATTTGAAGAATAGCACAAAAGGTTTAATTATTTTTACAGCAGCTACACCAGATCAAGGAGGAACTGGACATATTAATTGTCAAGAACCTAGCTTTTGGATAAATTTATTTAAAAAACATGGATGTGAATATGATATTGATGAGACTAGTAGAATCAGAAATAAGTGTATACCAACAAGAGATACTAACTTAAATACTTTTCCACATGTATGGGCTCATGTTTATAGAAATTTAATGGTATTTCGTAAAGTAGATAATAAATAAGTTGAGATCATAATTATAATGTATAAATTCCATCATAATAATAATTTGTTAAAGATATTCTTATTCCTTCTTTAATGTTTGTTCCCCTATGGATATTGTGTGATAAAAATAATATTGTATCGCCAGCATTTCCAGTCAATAACTGAATTTTATCTTTATGATCAAGTTCTATTTTATTTGAAAATCTTGTATCGTTTTTATCGGGATCATGGGGATAATCGGTTGATTTTAAATTGGGATATAAAATAGCAAACGGTCCATTGTTTATTTTAACATCTGTTAAATATATCATAGCTTTAAATTGTGGTTTGTGATTATCTACGTGCCAACCTCCTCCACTATTAGCATTTTTACTATATTTTAAAAATCCCAATTGACACCTTTTTGTTTTTCTATCAATGTTGTGCCCAATTAAATTTTTACCAATTGATAAAAAATTAGTATCTTCTAAAAACTCTTTTGCTTCTTTTGAATATTTTTGAAAATGTGGGGTTCTTAAGTCTCCTCCTTCGCCATTTTGAGCTGGATAATTATTTTTTTGTAAGTCGTCCAATATTTTATTACAAAATTTTTCCGTTTTATAATTCCTTAAAATATAATATCCTTTTTCTTGTATTTTTTTTACTATATTATCAATATCCATTATATTTTATAATATAAACAATATGTTTATATTATAAAATATCATAAAAATATTATAATTTTTTCCAATCCCATTTCCATTTATCTTTAATTTCTTCAAGTTTTAATGTAGTATCATCCCAACATAAAGCGTGATGTTTTAGTATTTTTTGAATATTTGTTCCTTTTGTATAATTATCCCACAATGCTCTATCTAAATTACTTTGTCCAGACAAATAATAAGGTTTTAATTTACTATAATGTAATATCATAGCATTATCATTTGCAATTTTATGTGGTGTTGGTGAATTAATAGGTTGATTACTAGGTCTGCATCTATGTTGTGTAATATCGTAGTTTAATTTAAAATTTTTTATATTTTTTACAATAAATCCTTTATTGGTAGTTGGTTTACTAAAATCACGTGAAATACCATGATTGGTTATAAATTTATCAATTCTATAATGATGTTCATCCTTATATAAATCTCTCATAGGTAAATACCAAGTATTGATTGTTGTATCAATATTTTCAAAAAATGGAATAATTGAAGGAACGGGTAATTCATCACCATCAATAAAAAAAAAGTAATCAGGGTCATATTCATATGCTTTATCCAATAGTTCTTGTCTTTGTAATGAACCTTCTCTATTCATAGGTTCGTGTTTTCTTCGAATTAAAAGATCTACTTTATCAAATTTTTTACATATTTCTTGTGTTTTATCTGTGCTGTTATCATCATTTACAATTATTTTATAACAAAATAAAGACAATACTTTTAAAACTTTCTCGATACAAAATTCTTCATTTTTTGTGGGAACACAAGCAACTATATTATATTTCATTTATTTTTATATTGTATTTATTATTTTATATAGTTATAATTTTTAATATAACATTTTACATATTTAAATACATAAATTGTAATCCATCTTTTAATTTTATTTTTGGTTCATAATTTAAATCTCTTTTAGCTTTACTTATATCAGCATATGTATGTGGTACATCTCCCAATTGATTTTCTATTTCTTCATAATTACCCTTCTTACCAACTATTTTTTCACATAACTCTATAAATTCATTCAAAGATACTGGACTACTATTTCCCAAATTATATATCTCACATTCTACTTCTTTTTTATTATCTATTGATGCAACAACACCACTTACTATATCGCTCACATATGTATAATCTCTTGATGATGTACCGTTTCCATATTTATAAAATGTAGTGCCTTCTTTTATTGCTTTCAAAAACTTATAAGGCGCCATATCTGGACGTCCTCTAGGTCCATATACAGTAAAAAAACGTAATCCTATTAAATTTAAATTATATAATTGATTATATGTTTTTGCATATAATTCCATAGCCATTTTACTACAAGCATATGGAGAATTTGGTGTTTCTATTGGGTCTGATTCTAAAAATGGCATTTTATCATTTAAACCATATACACTACTACTACTTGCATATACTATTTGTTTCACTCCTACTTTCCTCGCCTGCTCTAATATATTTATAAAACCATTTATATTTACATCTATATATAACTTCGGATTATCTATTGAATAACGTACTCCTGCCATAGATGCTAAATGACATATTTTATCTGGGTTCCAATATTCAATTGATTTGGTTGTTCTTATATCTTCTTTCCGAAATTTGAAATTTTTATATTTATTTAAAACTTCAATGTTTTCTTTCTTTCTTTCTATATCATAATAATCATTTAAATTATCTATTCCAAATACAATATCCCCTCTTTTTAATAGTTTTTCACAAGTATGTGAACCAATGAATCCAGCACAACCAGTTACTAATATTTTCATATAGTATAAATTAAAATATATCTTTTTATTTATATTATATTAATTAATATATGTTATACTATGTTCTTGTCGTGGGTTATTTCTTTCTAATAAACATTTTTTTTCTTTATGCCAATTATAATCAAAATTTTCAATTGCTGGTTTAATAATATCTTCATATGATTGAAATTTGGTAAGCATAAATGAACTATTATCTAACACACCTGAACCTGGTTTATTTCCATGATATGTTCTAATAATTTTATGTGTACTACCAAAATTCTCTTTAAATAATTCTATAAATTTTTCATAACCAATTCCAGATAATTTTGGATGAATTTCAAATGCTATATGCTCCGCATTCTTTAAAATATTAATTTCATCTATATTATTAAATATATATTTTTCATCACCTTCACAATCACAAGAAAAACACCATTTTTCTCTTGGCTCAATATTATATTTTTCAAGTAGTTCTTTTAAAGACATATCTTTTCCAAAAAAACTTTTATGTAAATGGACATTTGATAACGACTCACATTCCGTTTTTATAATATTAAAAAAAGATTCTTCAGGTTCAAATCCAATACAGGTTGTTTTATCATTATTATTACCCATATGATTTATATGCCATGGTGCTAAAATTCCACAAGCACCAATATCAATATGAAAATCAAAATAATTTTTTGGAAATTTTTCAATTAAATATTCCGTATAACATTTTTTATAATATTCCTTGCTATGTTTCAATTTAAACATTATATATTAATATATATTAATCTTTTTATATATATATTAATTTTTTAACTTAAAATTTTGTTGTAAAATTATTATAAATGAGTATATTTGATTATTCAAAAGAAATGATTTATGGTAAAAAACATTTAAATAAATTACAATTTGATAAAAAAAAATATGATTTTGTAACAGTCGTTTCTAAACTATTTGATTGTGAATTAAAAAATATTCATAATTGGACTGAAACAAAATATGATTTTTTTGGACCTGATATGTTAGGTAAAGATACACATACAGAATTTCATAAACATTTTTATAAAAAACTTGATAGTAAATGGGATGAATTAACAAGTTTATATGATAATTTTGTTAAAGATATTGTGTTACCATATTTGAATTTGGATGAAGCATTGGTTCAAGTATACCCAAATTTCCGTGTTCATTTACCTAATAATGTAGCTGTGGTAATTGAACATTATGATTCAGATAAAAAACATAAACACCCAAATGGTGAAATAAATTTTATTGTTGCGTTAACTGATATGTTTGATACAAATACTATTTGGACAGAAAAAATTTGTAGATTTCGTAATTTTGTACCCTTAGAACAAAAAGCAGGTGAATGCACAAGTTTTGGTGGAAATACATATACACATTTTAATAAAATAAATAAAACAGGACAATCTAGAGTAAGTTTTGATTTTAGAATTTTACCATTAAATTATTACAATCCAGAAACAAATTTGGAAAGTGTTACAACAAACCAAAAATATATTGAAGGTGGGTATTATAAAAGAATATTTGCTTCAGATAATAAAATATATAAAGCACTTGATATATGGGATAAAGAAAAGGAAAAATTTAATTCTACTATGGTAAAATATAATGTAAGCAATGCTTGGGGTGTTGTTGATTTATTTGAAAAGAAAATGGCTGAATATGCTGGTAGTAAATATGCCGTTTCTGTAGATAGTTGCACAGATGCTTTATATTTATGTTTAAAATATATAAAGGCGAATGGAACCGTAACTTTACCATCTAAAACTTGGATATCTGTGCCTTGTTCTGTAATACAAAGTGGTTGTAAAGTAGATTTTGAGGATCGTGAATGGTCAGGTGCATATCAATTAAAACCTTATCCTATATGGGATGGTGCTGTTAGGATGAAACGTGGTATGTATAAACCTAATACATATCATTGTTTATCTTTTCATATAAGAAAGCATATACCTATAGGTAAAGGTGGGATGATATTAACAGATGATAAAAACGCTTATGATTGGTTTAGAACTGTAAGATATGAAGGAAGAACAATGTCTGATGATGGTATAAATTATGTGATGTATAAAGATGATATAATAAAATCACACGGGTGGAATATGTATATGACACCAGAGCAGGCAGCGAGAGGTTTGAAATTAATAGAAAATATAAAGGATGATAATCCAGATCAAGAAAGTTCTGGTAGTTGCAAAAATTTGAAAGATTTGAATATATATTAATGTAAAATTTAATTTAAATAATCTTTTATACAGTTAACTATATATTCCAGTTTGTTTTTTTCTAAGTCAGGAAAACTCGGTAACATAATACCTTTTTTAAAAACATCGCTTTCAGATTCTGATATTTTTATATTTTTTAAATGTTTGTGTTTTCTAATATCATAAAAAAATGGTCTAATTTGAATTAGTTTTTCATTCATATAGTTTTCAAATTTAATATAATTCAAATCTTTAATAATTATACAATACATCCAATTTGCAGAAATTGTACAACCTTCTTTTTCAATTTTAAATATTTTTTTTTTTTTAATTTCATTTTTTAATAAATTATCATAATCTAAAAAAATATTTCTTTTTAAAGATAAAATAGTATTTATATCAATTAGTTGATCGTATAAAAAACCAGCTTGAACATTTGTCATTCTGTAATTATAAGCCATTCTATCGTGCACATATCTTTCGCTAGTCATTCCATGACTATATGTAGATTTTATAAATTTATATATTTCTTCATCATTTGTAAAAAAAGCCCCTCCTTCACCTGTTGTGATTGTTTTATTTGCATAAAAAGACACAGAAGAACATAATGTATCTTTAAATGTGCCACTATAGATATTTTCATATTTACCAAAAAAACCTTCACAGTTATCTTCTATAAATATTAAATCGGGACGTATTTTTTTTAATCTAGGCACATTTACTATATTACCTAAATTATGAACTATTAATATACAACTGTTTTTATCTAAAGATTTTATATATTCCTCATTTGTATTAATATTTAATGTTTTATTATCAACTTTCATAACTTCTATTTGTTCTAATTTATACTCCATTAAAGCACAATTCCAAGCCGCAACAAAAACATTGTTAGGTACATAAATTTTTTTTATATTAGGATGTTTATATTTTAAAGCTAAAAATAAACAGTGTGTGGCAGAAGTTCCATTATTCATTAAAATACAATATTTTATATTTAATATATCTTTTAATTTATTTTCGGAATTTTTTACGTTTATACCATAATTACTAATCCAATTATTTTTAATTGCATTCATAGCAGATGTTGTATATTTTTTTAAAAAAGGTTTATATATTGGTATCATTAATTTTATAAAATAATTAATAATTATATTTTTAATATGATAATGTTAATTATGATAATTATAATTATGATAATTATAATTATGATAATTATAATTATGATAATTATAATTATGATAATGTTAATTATTATCATAATTATAATCATTTAATATCAATATTTTTTTTCATTATATATATATTCTTAGTTGTTTTTATTGTTTTAAAATAATATTTTTCATATATATTTCTAGCAATTATATTATCTTTATCAACACTTAAATGTATTTGTTTTATTTTATTTTTACACGCATAATCTATTAAATAATTCATTATATTTTTACCATAGCCATTTCCTGTATGTTTTTCTAATATACAAATACCTAACCATATTTTATTTTCAAAATCCAAATGACCGTAACCAATAATTTCATTATTATTAGTTAATACTAATGTAATCAAATGATTTTTAATTATATTTATATTTCTTTTGTTATAATATCTGAAAAAATTTGATGTATTTAAATTAATAAAGGTCTTTAATAAATGTATATTTTCCATAGTAATTTTATTAAATAACATTTGTATAAAATAAAATTATATTTTTAATTCATTTAATTATCATTATACATCTATATATTTGAAATTTTAATTTAAATAAATATTGAATATATTATATTATAATGTCAAATAAAATTGATATAATTTATCCATGTCACGCGAAAGATACAGTAACTGTGAAATTAGCAATAAAATATGCCAAAAAAAATATAAAAAATTTGCGAAATATATATGTTGTTTCAAAAACAAAATTAACTAATGATGCTATTTGGATTTCTGAAGATATTTTTCCATTTACATTTCAAGATATGATTAATAAAATAGGTGATCATAATAGAACAGGGTGGTATTATGCTGGGTGGATACATTTATATTCGGCAATAGTTATTGAAAATACCTTAGATAATGTTCTTATTTGTGATGCTGATACTATTTTTTGCAATGAGGTAGAATTTGTAGATAATGACGGAAAATCATTATTTAATATAAGTCCGGGAGATGGAACACCATTGTATTTTGAACATATGAAAAAATTAGTAGATAATTTAACGCCACAAACACCTCGCCCCTGGTCTTGTATAAGTCATCATATGATTATAAATAAAAAAATTTTAAAAAATCTAATGGAAACAGTAGAAAAAATACATAATAAACCTTTTTGGGAGGCTTGGATTGATGTTACAAAAGAAAAATATGTAACATTTCATAAAGAAAATACACCTGGATATAAGGGAAATGAAAGACATATAAATGGTCCCGGAAGAGCAACAAGTTATGAATTATATTGTCAATATGCTTTAAAACATTTTAGTGATAAAGTAAAAATAAGAAAATTTCCTGCTGTATTAGCATATAAAGGTCATTTAAATGTAAAAGGGGGAAACTTTGCTAAAGCACACGTATCAAGAACAAATTTAAGTGTATATAATAATAAAATACAAATAATAGATCCAAAAATTGAATTAGAAAAAGAATTTTTAACATTAAATGATGCTCTAGAATTTCATATTGATGCATGTTCTAAAAAAAAATTCATACAAGTAACATTTCAAAATCATACTAGAGAAGGTTCAAATAATATAACAGGCAATGGACACGGTAATAAACGGTAATTAAATATAAATACGTATTTATATTTAAAAAATTATTTGATTTTTTGGAAAATCTTTTATCTCATGTCACGTTTCTAAAATTAACCATATCGTGCCATCTTTATTGTCATTTTTAATTATAGCTTTAACAATAATGTTATTTATATTTACATTTACTATATTATTTAATAATAAAGTTGTATTATTTTATAGGTAAACGTTTTGTTTATTTGGATTAAAATCATATGATATTAAATTTTGATTTATATTTAAACAATTTTCTCTAAAAAATACTTTTATATTATCATTTTCTATTAAGACAGAATTTACTCTATCTTTATATTTTCCTAAATGAGGAAAATATGAATCTATTATTTCCCAATTTAACGCATCTTTAGATTTTAATAATAATGTTTTACCATTACAACAATTTCTCGCTTCTGTTCCACAAGCTTCAAAATAAGGCGTAAACGCATATAAATATCCATCTTTTTCAAAAACAACAAAATTATAATAATTTTTTTTTAAATTGTTTTGATTTTCATTCGAAATAGTAATTTTTTCAGGTAAAGACCAATTAATTAGATCTTTTGATTTTCTTGTATAAATTCTTCTTTCATCCAAAGAACAGTTTAATCTACCAAAAAATATATATTCTTTCTTCCACTTTATTAGACAAGGGTGGGTATCAAAACAACATTCCCCTAGTTTGCAACTATTACTACTTATATAAGAATGCAAAACTGGAATATTATTTATTTCTTCCCAATCTATGCCATTATTTGATTTTAATAGATACATACCATTTTTTCTATCTTTTCTTTCAATTTTCCAATCTAATATCATACGTTTTTCTTTTGGCCATACTAAATCTGGAATATCTATTTCATTTTTTTCTTTATTGGAGTTATGACAACCACATAATATAAATAGTGTATCATTTTCTTTAATTATTGTAAAAACATATCCGGGGGCATTTTCTATAACATTTAATATGGGTTTATTATGAAATGATAAATCAGACGAAATAATTAATTTTATTTTTCCGTGACTGGCATAATATAAATAATATTTGTTTAAAAATTTTTTTATTTCAAAATATACACCCTCGTGTTGATTTCCACCCGGTTCATTGTCGTGTTTTAAATTAAAAAGTATCTTTTTATTCATTTTATATAATTTATAATATTTTTATTTTTATTTCTTTTTTTTACATATAAGTATTATTGTATCTGTAACTTTTTCTTTTTTTAATACATTTTCATAAGATGAGATCAAAGACTCATCATTTAGTAATAATAATTTGTTATGCCCGTTAGGTTTCCCATCATTACACCAGTATAAATGATTACTAATGGGGTATCTTTGTATATAATCAAATTTAATTATTTCAAAATTGCAATAATTTAATAATTTTTTAATACTATGTTCATTATGTAAAACTAAATGTTCGTTCCATAAAATAAAATCTTTATATTTTTTATTATTTATATTTTTTAACATAAAATCATTTGAATGTGGAACTTCAATTATTACCAACCCGTTATTATTTAATTTGTTATGAATGTCATTTAATATTTTTATTGGATTATTAAAATGTTCTAATACGTGAAACAGTGTAATAATATCCACATTTTCTTCAATATTGTTTATATTATTTTCAATAATTACATTTTTATTTTTTAAATACTTTAAACAATATTCATTTATTTCTACTCCGTAAATTTTTTTATATATTTTTGGTGAGTTTAACAACATTTTACCCAATCCTGTACCAAAATCCAACCATATTTTATTTCTAATATATTTTTCTATGTATTTAAATCTCCTATTAAAATCATATAATAAATTATAATTATCCCAAGTCCAATAATCTTTATTTTGATTTTGATAGTAATTAGTATCTTTTATCATATATTTTAAAAATATTACATTACTTGTTTTACAAATATATGCCTTTATATTATAATTTTTTAAATTTTTATTTTGTTTATCTCTGACACAATCATTAAATATTACACAATTTGAAATATCTATTATGTTTAATTCTTCAAGATATTTATTTATTTCAATAATCTCTGTCATTATTAAACATATAATATTTTTTTTTTAATATTTAAAATTGTTATATTATTATTATATAATGAAAATTTTAACTATAATACCTGCTCGGTCAGGCTCTAAAGCTATACCACATAAAAACATTAAAGAACTTAATGGTAAACCTTTATTAGTTTGGTCTATAGAACAAGCTCAACAAACTGAATATTATAAAAATATGAACATAATTGTATCCACGGATAGTGAAAAATATAAAGAAATAGCTTTAAAATGGGGAGCTGAAGTTCCCTTTTTAAGACCTAAAGAATTATCTGAGGATTTATCTACTGATTATGAATTTATAAATCATGCTTTAAATTGGTTAAAAACAAATCAAACATATGTACCTGATATTATATTACACTTAAGACCTACACAACCTCATAGAAAAATAGAAGATATTAATAAATGTTTAAAAATATTTATTGAAAATATAAATGATTTTGATAGTTTAAGAACTGTTGTTCCTTTTGAAAAATCACCTTATAAAATGTATGTTATTAATGAAAATAAATTGGAACCTTTATTTAATCAAGTTAATTCTATAAAAGAACCCTTTAATCAATGTAGACAAAAATTACCACAAGCTTATTTGCATAACGGATATATTGATATATATAAAACATCTGTTATTAAAAATGGTATTTTAAGTGGTGAAAAAATTTATCCATATATAATGTCAAAAAAAGATACAATAGATATTGATACGGAAGAAGATTGGAAAAAAGCAGAATTATTTCTTTCTTAAACTATCGCGTTTAGAATTTTCACCAGCAAATTGTTTTCGTGGTCCAGGAGCATATTGAATAGCCTTTTCAATGTCACGAATACCTTTTACTAATTTAATTAAACCGCTGGGCTCTATGGATGATTTCTGATCACTTCCCCACATATTTCTATCTAGTGTCACGTGTCTTTCAACCCAGGTAGCACCCATTGCAACAGCCGCAAAACTTGTTGTTAATCCATATTCATGCCCACTCCAACCAATTTCTGCTTTATCACCAAATTTTTCTTTCAAATGTTCTATATATCTTAAATTTAAATCTTCAACAGGACAAGGATATGTTGAATTTGTATGTAAAATTACATCAGGTTGTGCCGCTGCTACTGCTTCTTCTACTTCCTCCTCTGTACTCATTCCCGTACTTATAATGACTGTATCAAATAATTCACGAGTTACTTTACATAATTCATGATCTGTTATTGAAGCACTTCCTAATTTTCCAATAGTTGTATATTTTGCCATTAATTTAGCACTATCTACATCCCATACACTCGCAAAAAATTCAATGCCTAAACTTTTAGAATACTCACATAATTCTTTTATTTGCTCTTCAGAAAACTCCACGCGATATTTATACTCCAAATAACTCATTTCCCCCCAAGGGGTAACTTTTCTTTTAACTTTTTGATGTTCGGGTACACATACATCGGGATTTCTTTTTTGAATTTTAACATAATCTGCACCGGCTACTTTTGAAAGCATTATGAGTTCTTTACATAATTCCATTGAACCGTTATGATTAATTCCAACTTCTGAAATTATTTTTACCATTTAATTAAATAATAAATGTATTTTTTAAATCATTATAATATTTAATTAATTTTTACATTGCACCAAATTTAAATAAAAATTTATGATTCCAATCTTTTTCATTATTACTATCAAATACAAAATTTAAATCTCTATTATCATTATATTTATATATTCCATCACCTTTTTTAATAGAAATATCATTTTCCCAATATAATCTTGTTAATATGCTATCCCTAAAAAAAGCCATATGATAATTGTGTTCTTTTATAGATAAAAATTTATTTACAACATTAATTTTTTTATTTATCAATATATGGTTATCAGAATCATCAAAAGTAACCCACCATTTATGTCCATATTTTACAAAATGTGGACCATCTACTAAATTGTCCCATAATGGTGTCGGTACTTCAATATATCCGCGTTTACCTATTCGTGTTAATTCTTTACAAAAATTAAATGGGTCATCAACGTGTTCTAAAATATGACTTGCTATTACAAAATCAAACTCTTTATCATTAAAAGGTGTTTTTTCAACATTACATTGAATAAATTTTTTTTTTCCATTGTATTTTTTTTCGTAATATTGAGAATGATCATTAACATCAGTAAATACGTCGGCATATTTCCAACCAGAATTTGATGAAGCTAAATCAACAACGTTCCAATTAGGGTTTTTTTTTAAAAGTTTAAACATTTCTTCTCTATTTGTTCTTCTAATCATTATTATAAAACTTTATATCATATTTTTAAATTATAATTTAACATAATATTTTTTTGTTCAATTGTATTTTTCCATTCTCCACATTTTATATAATTTGGTAAATCTATTATATTTAATGTAACATCTCCCCAAGTACCATCAGGCAATTCTTCAATAACATATTTTGGAATATAAATATGTTTAAGATTATAATTAAGAAAATATAAAAGCAATCCAAATGTTCCAAACCCAATAACCAAATTGTTTGCTTGTGACAAAATATTTAGATCTTTTTCCAAAGAATTGGATTCAAATATTATATTTTTATATTTTATATTTTTTAATGCTTGGATACACGGGTTTCCCAAATCTTGATACACAACTATTACTTTTTCCCATTTTTTTGATTCAATAATATCTTTATAATATTTTAAAGGCGGTTGTAAATAAGCAGGATGTGCACCATTACCCTGAAATACATCACCGGCACGTATATGTATGTATAAGTATTCTAGATTCATATTCAAATTTCTCTCAGTGTTAAAATTAAGAATCTTAAAAATATATATATTAAAATATTCTTTCATTTGTAGAGGCGATGGATCTTCGCATCCCATTGTTTTAATATTGAAAAATGTATTAAATACTTTTACAATATTTCCCTCATTATTTAAAATAATTTTATTCGCTTTAAAGTATTTATTTTTTTTAAATATAATTGTGTTGTGTCTATTTTTCAAAGCATAATGAATAGCTCGTATAATTTGTAAAATATTATTTGTTAATCTCCCAACCCATTGATTTATTATCAATGTCATAATATAATAATAAAGCAATACTTATTTAAATTAATAAAATGAAAATATTTGTAGATATAGATGATACTATTTGTTATTATGAAAATAATTTGGAAAATATAAAAAAAGATTATTCGTTAGCGAAACCTTATTCTGAGAGAATTAATAAAATTAATAAATTATTTGACGAAGGACATAAAATAGTTTATTGGACTGCGAGGGGGACTGTCACGCAAAAATTATGGTTTAATATAACATATGAACAATTAAAGCGTTGGGGGTGTAAATTTCACGAATTACGGATGGGAAAACCAGCTTATGATCTATTCATTGATGATAAAAACATTAATTCTGAAAAATTCTTCTAATAAATTATGCGTCTACACCAAAGAATCCGGGACCAGAAGACCATTGATTACCACAAGAACTTTTAGGTTTTGAACAAAACCATTTATTCCAATGATCATTGCTACAAGCATTACTAGTTGAGTCCCAAGTGCAAGTTTTATTTGAGCCACATTCAAAACTGTCAGTAATTTTATTACAGGGAACTTCATTTTTAATAGCCAATGTATAGTCTCCACTACAACTTAAATCATTGCGATTATCAGAATAGATGCCCGCTGTAGCTATTGTTTTACCATCACCGAGATCCATACAATAACCTGAAGAAGGTGTCGGAGCACCAGCAGCACCACCAGCAGCACCAGCACCAGCTTTACTAGTACCACTACCCCCATCAACATTTCTCACAAATATAGATGTATTTAATTTTGTTGGTAGAACTTTATATTTATCATCACCGGATAATAAAGATACTTCGGGCGATGTACCTCCACTGGGACTACTATTATTTAATTTAAGATCAAAAGTGAATATTATTTCTTCATTGGCTGCAATATTTTCGCCATCAGATACTTTTAATAGTAAATAACCATTGGTTTGGTCCCAAGATCCCACACTATCTGAACGAGGATTCAAAGTTGTACCACCAAATAATGTTGGTTTATTGGGAGAAGTGACATTAATTTTGAGGCGTGTATTTTTTGTAGTTGCAACACCGCCTAAATTAGAAATAGTAATTTGACTTTTTGCTGGAATTGCCTTTGAAAATATAATTCTTACTTTAATTGTTTTATCATTGGTAGTTGTATTATTTTCTGTAACTTCCAATGTTGAAAAATTATATCTATAGTGGTAGTCTTTCCCCACACCGCCGGTTGATGTTGTTTTGGAATCTGTACTTTTTTGTTTTTCCGCCGAAACACTACATCGTCTCATATAACATTTTTCTCCACCAGAACAACATTTTTGCGCACCAATATCTTTATTATCACTATTTGGATTGTATACGGGAATACAATCTCCACATTTATATGGTTCGGCAGCTTTAATTTTATAATCTTTATCAAATTGACAACCATGAATTAATAATTTTTTTTCATTGTCTTTTAAACATTTATCCCACCCACTAAAATCTCCATTATTATCATATTTATTTTTTAAACCACATAGCTCAAGAATTTTATCATTACATTCAACATTTTGCCCCGTTTTTGTTCTTATCATTGATGGTTTTTTAGAATTTTCAATACTGCACCAACCTGCCCCATTGTTATAAAGTGAATTGACATCACTCCCGTTAATACACGTTAAGCATTGATTCATACCCTTTGGATCTTTTCCATACCCACACGTTTTACAGGTAGGGTGACATTTGCATCCTTTTATTTTTTTTCCATCTAACCCATAACATATTGAATTATTTGAACCAGGCAATAATCCATTCGTATTTAATATTTTTTCTCTTTCTAAAAGAGCTAAAGTTAAATGATCTCTCATTTCATTTGTTTTTCCTATATTAAGTTTTTTTTCATCACTCGAATGAATTAACATTTTTTTATAACTAAATTCATCATCTTGTTTTTTTAATCTAAAATAAAAAAATAAAGACATTAAAAAACATATTATTATAAATATAATAAAATATGTAAGCATTGGTATAATATTTATGTATAAAATATATTTTTAAAAATCAGTATTTAATTCAAATGATGCAGTACTGTGATCACCCGAAGATAATGAATAATCGCCTACTCTTTTTTCAAAAAAATTTGTCTTTCCATCTAAACTAATCATTTCCATAAAATCAAATGGATTTACAGAATTGAATATTTTGGGATATCCTAATTGCACCAATAGTCTATCAGCAACGAATTCTATATATTGACTCATTAATTTACTATTCATACCTATTAATCTACACGGCAACGCTTCACAAATAAATTCTTTTTCAATGGCAACAGCTTCTTTAAATAATTCGTGAACTTTGGATTTCTTTGCTTTTTTATTTAATTTTGAATAAAGTAGAATAGCAAAGTCGGTGTGCATTCCCTCATCTCTTGAAATTAGTTCGTTTGAGAATGTTAATCCGGGCATTAATCCACGTTTTTTTAACCAGTAAATAGAACAAAAAGACCCGCTAAAAAATATACCTTCAATGCAGGCAAATGCTAACAACCTTGTTCCAAAATTACTTCTTTTATCATTTATCCA
>Ga0115007_10000789_pt1 | contig 20941 bp, 9 predicted proteins | sample ArcOceMetagenome_2_FD_87166 | JGI IMG/M metagenome (GOLD analysis project Ga0115007, IMG submission 87166) | Marine eukaryotic phytoplankton communities from Arctic Ocean - Arctic Ocean ARC135M Metagenome | ecosystem: Environmental > Aquatic > Marine > Oceanic | place: Arctic Ocean | collected...
GACGGGTACCTCGTTTGGCCCTGCGTCACATTCCGAAGCCAGTGCCACCTACGGCCCAAGCAGCACCCCAAATCTTTATTCGGTGACATCGTGTACGGTCGACAGCGACACACAAATGAGGTGCGACACTGTTGCAGGAATAGGAGTCGACTTGCAATGGACGGTCACAGTTGGTGGACAAACACCATCCTCGGCCTACACGGCGGAAAAGACCAGTTACTTGTCTCCAGCTATTGTTTCTGGAACAATTTTGGGAGATGTTTCAGATACATTGAATACAGTAGGAGACCAAACCATTTTGTTAAATGGTACAAATTTTGGCCTGATCACAACCGGTGGTTTAGGTACTTCTGTGTCGGCTTCTTTTGGTCCTGGTGGAAGTGGTTTTACTGTGCCTGCTGCAAATTGTCAAGTCACCATTGATCACATCCAAGTTAAATGTTCAACTGTGCCTTTGTTTGGTAATAATTTAAAGTGGGTGGTTGCAGTCGAAGGTCAATTCAGTTCACCCAGTACCTTTCTCCTCAGTGCCACAAGTCCCACCATTGAAAATGTGTTGGATCTCAGTGATAATCCAATGCTGATGAATACACAAGGAACAGTTGTTACAGATGGAAGTGAAAACGTGTATTTACATGGAACGAACTACGGTGAAACTACTGTTGCCGGTGATGGACAAGTAATTGTAACCTATGCAACTGGCGGGACTACATACACAGCCATTGATTGTGCAGTAGTTGTCAATCATACTGAAATTTCCTGCAAATACGTGGTTGGTGTTGGAACAGATCTGAAATGGGTCGTTGTACGATCCAGTGTAAGCAGTCCCTTTGGTGGATCAGCACCATCTTCGTTTACTAAAAATTCGCAGGTGTATGTTCCTCGATACAAAACTCCGACAATTACGTCGTTATCTGCTGCTGTCTCTCCCATTCCCGGCAATTCGACTACCGTGGTGACAGTGGCAGGCAATAATTTTGGACCAACAGGCACTGTCGTTTTGTCCAATTACTATCAGTTTGGTGGTCTGGTAGCAAAATTGTTTGATGGTGCAAATTGTGAAAACGTTAATGGTGAATGGTGTACTACTACTGGTGCCTCTGCTGGTACTGTACTTGGTATTTTACACCAATCAAACCCAACAACAACCAATACTTTTGGTATTTGGAATGATTACGACAATTCAAATGCCGTGTACGCTGTGCAGTTTTCGGGTGTGTACAAAGCACTGGAAGATGGCAATTATTTTGTTTCTGCTTCTCCAGCACAAAATATAAGAATTCATCTGAACAATCAAAATTTAACAACCATATCTGATGGACCGGTAGGTTTAAGTTTGGTTGCTGGAATTTATTCTATTCTAATCGAGTACTTGAATCCGCCCGCGAATGGATTGCTTAAATCAAATGATCCTGGAATCAGTATTCAAATAAGAAGACCCTCTGATGTTGCTGCACTTAATGTCCCTGCAAATCAATGGGGCAGAAAATTCGATTCCACGTCTTGTTCAGTAGCATCAGCACATACTTCCATCGAGTGCAGTACAGTCGCTCGTGGTACCGGTGTGGGTTGGGTTTGGAACGTACAATTGGGTGCTCAAACATCTACTTTGTCCACCAACTCCATTGACTTTCGTCTTCCAGAATTAAAAAGTGTACTTACAATTTCACCATTGAGTAATGTTGGTGGAGAGCAAGTATCAATTTATGGTTATGGGTTTGGTGAGGATAATTTGGTTTTAAGCGGAACATATGGACGTGCAGGTCTACCCGGTTTGGGTATCGGTACAGGATATACTTTTTCTAAATGTCAAGTCCAATCGGAAGAACATGTCACTTGTTATAGTGCATCCGGTGGTGGTAGTGATTTACTTGTTGGAATAACAGTTGATGGTATTGATTCTCCAAAACTAAGTGATCATACGATATCGTATGCCGTTCCTGTAATTACTGCTCTTGACCCACCTGTCGGTCCTGCCAGTGGTGGTTTCGAAATTACAATCACAGGACAAAATTTTGGTGTTGTCACCGGGATTAATCCACCAGCATGTTCCGTTATTGTAGGAAGTACTTCGGTAGTAATAGTAAGCCAAAACAACACACACATTGTTATAACAATGCCAGTTGTGAGCAGTGGTGCTTCCTCTAACATAGTGGTCACTGTTGCAGAGCAAAACAGTAACGCTTTTGCATTTTACTATTACAAAATGTTAGATTTTTCACCCCATTTTGGTTGGTGGGGTGGATATACCACAGTCACTGTAACGGGCGAAGGATTTGTCAATATTACAGGAGTCAATGGAGTGGTGGAGTTTGAAAATACCGGTGCGTTTTTTTAAAGATCAGTTTGTGTTGGTGGTTGTTCATCTGTAAATGTTTGATTTTCTAACTTTTCTGACTTTTTTATAATTTCATAATTTTTCAATTCAACTTTCATAAAAACGACTGACTCAAAAATCAATAGGTGCTACGCCCAGTGCAGTCACATACGTCAGTCCTACTTCTGTTACATTTCTTACGCCAAAAATTGTTACGATGGATGGTACAACTTCTCTACTTGGTACAATCAGACCATTACTTGCGATGGACAATCGTCAATCTGCCCAAGCTGTTGATTCGAATCGCTCCATTGAATTCTATGACACACCTGCAATATCCTCCATGACACCCAATAGTGGTCCAATTACAGGAAGCACCATCATAACATTGGTTGGTTCGTTTTATTTGACTGGGAGTTATACACTAAAAATAGTTCAAAAAACTGATTTTACTGCTGGAATTACAAGTGTGTGTGCTTTAAAATCAAGTACAATTGATACGCTTGAATGCCCAACACCAGTGTGGTCGTTGTCGATTGAAAATACAAATGTAAAATTATCTATTGATACTGGTGATGCCACTCTTCCAGCAATGACGGATGCTTCGTTCAAAGCAAGTTATACGACTTATCTAAATTCACCCGAATCAAAATGGTTTAGTTCGGGAGGGAAATTGTTTGTAGGAGATGACACGACAGCAGTTTTTCAATGGTATGCAGTACCTGCGGTCACATTATTGACACCCCCACTTGGACCTACTGCAACGGGAAGTTTAGGGATAACCGTGGTCAACGTAACAGGTACAAATTTTGTAGAAACTACAGATGATACCAAAATTAGAGTAGGAAGTGATGAAAGCATTGCTGTTAAACATTGCGACTTGAACAATGCCAACTGTGTGTTTCAAGCATCGGTACCCCAAAAAACAACAGCACAAAGCATTGCCATTGAAATTGCACTGAACGGGCAACAATTTACTTCCAGTGGCCAATCATTCGTGTTCTACGATCCACCCGAAGTATATGTGAAGTTGAAACAAAGTTTTGATTTAACAACACTTGATTATGCTACTGTGTTGGCAGACCAAACGGGTTTGATTCGTTCCATAGCAACCACTTTCAGTGTTTCATTGGAAGCGGTGACTATTGTTTCGTTATCAGATTTGGCATTCACCGGTCGCCGTCGACGCCAATTACTTGGGTCAAATGAAGGTAAGAGTGTTTGTTATGAATTTTTTTTGTGTTTGATAGTTGTTGCAACAATGTTTTGTTCTGAAACAATATTGAAACGTCTTTTCTTTTTCTTTTAGGCATTTCCGTCGAATACACCGTCGAAGTACCTCAAACCACCTCAACAACAGTCGACACCAAAATGCAAAGTGTGGGAACTTCAGGAACCATTGATACTAATCTCAGAACCAATTTAGGTACCGAGTACAGTGTATTGGCATCAACGATTGTGACACAAAGTGTTACACCAGTTGTGCCTGTGGATGTTAAAAACATACCTTCTCCAAACTTTGGTCCTATGCGTGGAGGTACTGTTTTAACAATTACAGGAAGAGATTTTGTTGATTCTTCCCATGGTGCTTTTGCTCGGTGTCGTTTTGATACCTCTCCCGTTTCCATTGTTCAAGCCACATATGTATCTTCTACAGCGATGAAATGTACGACACCCTCCAATGAAGTGCCAGGAGAGGTCACGGTATCTTTATCAATGAACGGGCAGCAGTACAACGATGCCCGTCAATTTACATTCATGTATTACGCACCACCAGTCCTTCAAAGGTTGTCCGAAGTGTATATGCCGTTGAGTGCCAATCGTATTTACGTGTATGGAACTTTTTTTAATACTGGAGTTGCCAAAATTTTGTACGATGTTGATACCGAAAAGTCGTTGTGTGCGTACTGCGTCAATGGCACTACACCCAATGCAGCTGTGAATTCACCAATGTACTGTTCTGATTGTACGACATCTCGTTGTGGTGATTTGATTTGCGACGCAGGCAGCAGTGAAACCTGTGGGTCGTGTCCAGAAGATTGTGGCCAATGTGCTTCTTCTTGTGGTGATCATCAATGCACTGTGGGTGAATCATGTACCACTTGCCCCGATGATTGTGGTTCCTGTGATGGAATCAGAACATGTGGTAATGGTCGTTGTGATATTGATGAAAATTGCAATTCCTGTTCAGATGATTGTGGAGCATGTTCCAATATTGAGTCTTCCTGTGGCGATAACGTTTGCAATTCCATTTTTGAAACATGTTTGTCTTGCCCGCACGATTGTGCAAATGGTGTCTGTGCAGCTGATGAAACTTGTAAAACTTGCCCAGCCGATTGTGACAATTGTTGGCCTTCTCAAAATCAATATGAATTCGATTGCGTACGTTTGAATTCTTCCGTACTTTCATGTACGGTTCCCTCTGCATTGGTACGCGAAAGATACCACGTTCGTGTTTACATTGATACTCTTGACAATGTTCCTCCGTTTGTTACACCTTACGCCGCGGAATCTTCTGTTGCTTTTTATGCACCTTATAATACGACACAAGTCACTCCGTTGTTAAGTCCTTTGACTGGTGGCACCACGTTCGATGTTGTTGGTCAAGGTTTTGATTTTTATGAAAGAACATTCACAAAAGGCACGTGTGAAATGGGAACAACGGCTGCAGTTGCGAGTCCCTACCTGTGGTACCGTAATGTACATGTGTCAAACCTTGAAAGTGTTGCTCTAGTCAACTACCAAGTATTAATAGAGTTTGATTCAAAAACTATGGTGGCGGCTGGGCAATTGAGAAGGTAAGTTTGTTTTACAATTTGCCTTGGAACTTTTATCTTTTATAGATTTTATAGTACTATTGTGTTCTTGTTCTTTGCTAATCTTGTTTTTTTGTTTGGTTTGTTTTTTCGAATCCATTCCTTTATTATTTTTGCCCTCGGCAGCGATTGCGAGGACATGGAACTGCGATCCTCGGATGGTACAATTCTTTCACCAGATATTCCTGTCTGGTTAGATCGTTCAAGTTGCAATTTAGAACATACGTTTGTATGGATTAAAATTCCATTGTTAGATGGTGGTCAAACATTACGTTTAAGATTAATTTTTGGTTCTGGAATAGCAAAAACAATTCCAACGATGAATACTCCTAAAAATGTCTTTGAAATCTTTGATAATTTAAAAGTATCCAATACTGTACTGTTTCAACACAACCCAAATATTCCAACCAACTACACTGACAAAGGGTTGGAAGTACAAGCGACTTCGACACTGTTGGAATCCGCGAACACTAGAAGAACAAGTCGTTTTGCTCAACCCATTTCACGGCCCTACGTCATTGAAACAGTCGGTGCTTTGTCAGATTGTTCTTCGCATATGTTGTACGCAGCTGACACTACACTAGCGACACCTGCCACGGCAAACTTTGCCTTTGATTGGCGATGTAGTGAAAAAAGTTCGTCTTCTACGCATTCAATGGCTTTGTGTACTACAATACCATCCTCGGGATCAACCGTGCCGGTACGTCGTATGTCCATGGCAGTATCCCAAGGTATTAATGCCACCGTCAAAGCATTGGACAATACGTGCTCACCACTTCAAATTTCAAATATTACTGATAAAACAAAAGACTACGTATATTTTGGAAGTAACGTATCAACAGCAGACTCTCGTTACGAATGGATTGCAGTAAGAAAATATGTTGAAATTGAACCCATTGTTATAATTGGTGGCGTGCTGCAACAGGTTACAGAATTTGTCTGTGAATTTCCATCTTTTACAACTGCTGCTGTGGCAGACGAGGAAGATCATTTCAACAAAAATAATTTGACGCTGTACCAAACTGGACATACGTTGCCTGAATGGAACGAAGAAAAAAATACTTTGTTTGTTGAACGGTACACCGAAATAGAGTTAGACGCTACAAATCCAAACACCGTTTCCATTGCTAATACATTACCCATTGAATTGCAATTTGCCACCAAGACTTTGGTAAAAGATATGGCTATTGCTGTTGTTTACAATTTCAGAGGTGATACAGAAACTATTCTAATGACAAATTGCAGCATCCCCAATGGTGCGCTAAAAGGTCACTGCATTCCACCACCGTTTTACGGCGTCGATAAAGGTTTTCCACCTCAAGAACCTGTTACAGTGCCAATTTTGGTATCGTCTAACAAACAACAATTTGTAGATCGAGGAGATACCATATCATACAGTACTGTGGGCAAATGTGCCGTCATTGGGTTAGAGTCCTTTGAAGATGATTTACCAAATTTTCAATTCGGTTTAGCAGAAGTTAGTTCACAGGGTAAAAAAGATACAGCTTGTGGTGCATTTGATGGTACAAAAGCACTGATGTTTAAAAGTACAACAGCCGGTGAACGATATGCTCGGTCTGTTCATTTTGATGCTCGTTGCGGCATGGACATTGAATTTTATTTAAAAATTGGAAATTATGATGGATGTACAACATCTACAAGAGATCAAGTTGTTGAGCTGCAATACTCAACCGACGAAGGAGCAACATGGTTTCAATTATCGGAAGACAGTGTATACAAAGATCGAGACTACTCAGTATGGACAAAGGTCACACCAACCTTTCCCAAAGAAGCTAAAACAAGACGGACTATTCTTCGTTGGCATTCTGATCCAACTGTATCAGGAAGTGCACCAATAGATCATATAATATGGGCTTTAGATTTAGTAAAAGTGGAAGCAAGACTGTGTTCAAGTGCCGAAGAATTAATCTTTGCGGGTTCAAATGTGGTTCCGGCTTCTGGGCCCGTAACAGGAGGAACGTTGGTGACCATTCAAGGAGATTTTACAGAAGCAGTAGGCAAAGCTGTTCAATGTAAATTTGGAGAACTTATAGCTGCCGACATTACACTAGTCACTGCAACTGCAATTACTTGCGTGTCACCTCAGCAAAACCAAGAAGGATATGTGTCAATAGCTCTTTCCATTTGTGGTTCTCTTGAAACAGAACCAACCACGCAATTTTATTATTACAATCCCCCGGCAATTCAATTGTACTCTCCAGAATCCATGCCAACTTCGGGTGGCAGAGTTCGATTTGTACTTCAAAGTGATTTTGCGTGGTTTAGCACTACTGAAGTCAAAGTAGAATTTCTACACACACCCAGTTCTTTTAGTACTACGACATCTGGAAATTTGGTTGCGGTTGATGAATTGCTTGCCGAACAACCACGAGGTAGTTCGTATCGCGATCAAGGTTTTCCATGGTCAACATCTGCAGAAATTGTGCGGTTTCAAACGGTTTACAAATGGTTACAACTGAAAGCAGCTGGATTGAATGCTGGGGATGAGATCACTCAAATTTCAGTGTTGCCTGCCGAGTGTCCAACACTTGACGTGACGGAATTCCGAATATCAATTGCTATGCGCGAAGGTGATCCCATTGATGGGCTTCCAGTCAATTTTGCCGATGGACTATACATGAATGATGATCCACCAAAGACAGTTCTTGGTACACTTGCTCCAGCTACAATTTCAGCTTCCACATGCGTACCTAATCAGTGGATGGCACTGACACTGGATACACCTTTTACGTTGGAGGAAGGAAAAGCTTTGTTGGTTGAATTTTCAGAAGAAAATAACATTGACACTTTACTGACTGGAAAAAACATTCCACTTGGATTGACCATGCGCCATACATTTACATCCCAAACAATTCGATGGCATGGAGCATTGACACTTCCGGGAGAATGGCCTTATACCGGAAGTTCTTTGGTCATCAATGATAATGTGCAGTTGGACCAACGCTTGCCGTGTTTAAAACTTTGTAAAAGTTCAGGTTGTCCCGCCATTGTGACTGTCATAGCAGTGATGACAGATTTTTCTGCAAACATTGATCCAGCTGCCGAAATGAATGGGTTTGAAGTTGGAATTGCATTAAATGGACAACAATCAAACAACTTTCCTTTGGCCGTGTATCGACCAATGTATTCCTTGCTTAACATGCAACCACCATTGGGGCCATCTGTCGGTGGTTCTAGCATACGCATTGTACCAGCAGATTTTTCTTCCGGCGATACTACTGTTGTCGCAATTTTCACTCAAGCAGGCAACCCCTCCGAATTGGCCAATGATCCAGTGGCAGAAATCAGTGTTGTTAAATATTACACGGCGTGTACCAGTGCTGTTGTCAATGAAAATACCGTATTTGACTGTATAGCAACACCTAAAGCTCCACCAGGAGAGTACCAAGTTTACGTTGCATTAAATGCTGTTAGTTTTGATGCACAAGGAGTGTCGTTCTACTATTATCCTCCCATGTCTGTCATTGCTATAGCACCCTTTACAGGTGTTGCTTCTGGTGGTGAAAAAATAATTGTTTCAGGGAGTGGCTTTTTCGGAGAATATGATTTGATATACTGTCGATTTGGACGTGCTTGTTTTACTGGAGAAAACGACTGTGTTGCGGATTCAAACCAAGCAGGATCAATATTGCCAGTTGAAGAAGGTGTAACAGTGAGAACAAAGGCCGTGTTTATTGATGCGAATACTATCGAATGTGAATCTCCTGCTCGACCGTTGGGAACTTGGGAAATATTTGTATCCAACAATGGTCAAGATTTCGAACCCGACGAAGCTTTGGGTGGTTTAGTGTCCTATACAAGTAGACCTTGTGGTGAAGGTCGTGAAGCATTTGAATACTATGACGCCTGCGTCCAATGCGATGCAGGTTTTTTTGATTCAGATGCAGAAAGGCCAAATCGAGTCGGCGAAGCAACTGATACGGTTTACCCGATTCAATGCGCGCAATGTCCAATTGGTCAATTTCAAGAAGAGAAAGGCCAATTGATATGCAATGAATGCCCAGTTGGAACAACAACTCTTGCAACAGTGGACAACCGCATTGTTCAGATTGCTGCTGCTTCAAGTCGCACGAATGATTGCACTTGTTTAAACAAAGATTTAAGTGTAGATGGGATTTCTAGTTTTTACCAAGACAAATTAACCACCATTGAAGAAGCAGGTGGTACAGGTACTTGGTTAACGGATGGTAGTTGTACTCCGTGTCCGGAAGGGGCTGTCTGTGATGGGGGTAACGCAACGATCTACGCGGACGATGGGTATTGGCAGCAATTGAAACTCAATGGCGATAGTTTGGAAGTCTTTCAAAAATGTACACCTGCTAGTGCTTGCAAAAAATGTGATCTAGAATGTATGGAACAAAAAAAAATATGTACGCGAAAGGGAGCTGCTAATGGAGGTCGTGGGTTGCTCAATGCTTCGTATCCAACGTGTCAACTTGAATGTTTCTGCGATGATTTTAATTGTTACGTAGGAGACGGTTGTGCTACATGCGGAAGAGATGTACCGATCCCAGACGGTACACCTGCACAAAATTTTTATCGCGAAGATGGATATTGTGAACGATGCCCACCCACCGATGGTGCGATATTAATTTTTATGATTATCGGTGCAATTGTAGGATTGTATTTTTTTGCATTGTTTGCGCAATACTTTCGTGGATTGGGTGCACCACGTATATGGGTAAATTTTATGGCCGTAACCATAGCGTTTGCCAAGTTTGATTTGAATTGGCCACCCGAAGTCATTGCTTTTTTTCGTTGGTTTTCGCAATTTTATATCGACATTGATGTTGTCAAACCAGAATGTGAAATATCATTGACATTCTTTGAGTCTTGGATTTACATGATGATTATTCCAATTTTTGTGTTGTCTGTTCTCGTAACATGGTACGCCATTACTTCGGTCTCTTCTAAACCTTTTGGAAGTGCAAAGGAAAGGGCACGGTTGTCCGACAAAGATCGCAGAGCAACATGGCTCAAATTTACAAAATGGTCTGATGCTTGGGCTTTGGTTCAATTGATGCGAGAAAAACAATGTAAAATTGAAGTTTTTGATGAATTGGACGATGTCGTGTGGGTTTTGGACCCTACGGATTCTGTTGTTTACGGCGGTAGCAACAAAAAAAGTATACGGTTGTGGAAAAAACAGACTGAAGAACTCGCCAAACCAACTGCGAAAAATCAATTGTGGAGAAAAAAATCAGCAAGATTTATTAAAAAACAACCAAAAACATTGTCAATCATCAAATACCATTTGAAACGTACGCCCATTGCACGCGAACGTCTCATTGCTGTTGAATCGTGTCGTGTGAATTCGCAAGATGTTGTTAAACGTCCTTTGTACGATGCGAACATCTTAATTCCGGGAAAACTTTTGAACGGTGACCCAAGCAAGAACAAAAATCAATTATCGTCTGCTTTGAAAGCAGATGTCACTGTACCCGTGTATCGTGTTACAAGACGAGTTCGATCACGCGCCGTTAAAATAGCCGGGGTCGATTTAAATTCAGCCACTGTTGCTAGTAGAGGAAAACTGTTGGTTTCAATTGGTACAGATGGAAAAGTAGAATATTCTCGTGGTTTTGCTTGGTTGTTTAAATTGGATGACGATGTTGCTTCTCGTAGCAAAGAATTTATGATTGATAAAATAAAATTTGACATTGATGGGCCAGTAAGTACAGCAAACTGTAAAGCATACCTTAAACTTCGAGTAACGATATTTAGAAGCAAAAATGGTGAACCCGATTGGGACGGAGAACCACTTGCCGATGGAAAAATAAAAATAAAAAATCCAGGTGTTGTCGCCGTTGATTTTTCGGGTGCGGTTGCCGTCAGTCATTACTGGCACCCCACTTACTGGTTAGTCGTCAAACCAGTGGCGGGTCATTTGGTGGGTTCCGATGCTAAATCTGGGCAATGGGTACTTCGCCATGTACGCGATGGTGTAACAGCACCGACTCAATTTATGAATTGCACTTTGGGTGCGGGTGCTGTGGATGCGATTGATATGGGTGCATACACCAAAACCTCCTTTGTTCCATTGCAAAAAGGTGTTCGAATTGAAGGTAAATCTGCTTGGGGTGAGTGGACACACAATCGTTGTGAAGAGTGTGAAGCAATTCACGACGCAAACAAAGATAACCCAGACAAATGGAACGATATCATTACATGCACGCACCAGATTCCTTTTGCTTTTTCCATTTCATGTGTATATCCGGACGATATGGATTATGTTGCTGCGGGAGATATTACCGAACAACAGAAAAAAAGTACAAAATTGAGAAATTTACGAAAACACAGAAGCGTCTCGGACATGTCTGGTAAAAGCATGGACGGCGAGGAGGATGACAACAGTGACGAAGACAGTGCTGGTGACAATAGTGACGATGACATCGAAGCGAACGACGAATTAGATGTTCAGCACGATGATGACAACGATGGCAAAGAAGAAGAAGAAGAAGAAGGAAAGGGAATGGAGGAGAAATCAAACGAAAAGGACAAAGAAAATGAATCCACAACGTCCGATCGCTTCCAAAAACCAGGAACACCGAGTTTCAATGCCAAATCTGCTCATGCCATGGAACGTTTACAGGAAGATGGGGGAAAACTTGGCGTATTGTTAAGCGAGGCTACTGTACATCTTGGTTTCAAAAACAAAGGCAGCGTATTTGCAACAAAATTAAAAAGAACAAAAAGGATGTGTGCTATCGATTGCAAACACCGTGAGGAAAAATGCAAGGCAAACAGATGTGGACGGGCTGTTGCAGAACCATTTATTTTTTTGTGGACGTTTTTCAGTTTGATTTATTACAATGTGGTCCTCATCTTTTGGTCAGCGTTGATGTTAGTGGGATTTGTTTTATGGATTGTTGTGACTCTTTTACAGTCGCTCCATGCCGGACTTAAACTCGCGTACAGAGGTAAAGAGATGTTGTATCTCTATTGTCATTCCAAAATGTGTCCCTGTTGCCGAAGATGGCAAACTTCCTTTATTGGATTTGTTGTCACAGTTGTGGTTGGTATTGTCTGGGTTTTTTTGGGTGATCTTGCTCTTCAATGGGGGATGGAATTGGAAGATGGAACACCTGGAGTTCTTCCCCGACCGTACTCCAGATTGCACTTTTTATCATTGCTGTTTGTCGTTGCAACTTTTTTGTTGGTCGTCGAAATGACACCACGTCGACTGTACGACATGGAAAGTATCAGTGCAGGAAATGCACAACTGATTTCTTTTGAAAAAAGAGTAAAAAGAGACAAAGTGATCTTGAAGGGTACGGTAATCATGCAAATGGGACCGGCCATTTTGGTCAAAATGTTTCAAAAAAATGCCAAGTGTTATTCAATGGTTATTCATCGAAGGCAAGTACTTGAAACTGGTTTGACACCAGAACAGGAACTTGCAACCGACCAAGAAGACAAGATGAAATCATTAGACAAACATAATAATAATGCTGCCGTGGCAATCAAAAGGGAACCAAAATTAGAGCTGGAAACAACGTCCGGCAAAGTCTCGCTCACGTTGGACCCCGCCTCTCGGGAACAGTGGGTGCATTGGTCACATGAACGTCAAAATGCCGGAGTGCAAGACATTGTTGATGTAAAATTGAAAGAAGGCTTGCTCTTGTTCCAAACAGCTGATGGTTCTTTTCAAGAACACTATTTTGTCCTTCGATCGGCACGGCTAGATAAACCCGCCGAATTGGAATGGTCCACAGATACGGACGTCCATAACATGGATGCTGCTTTGTGCATTGATAAAAGTACAACTGTGTCGACTGAATCGGTTGAACTTCCTGTGGACAGCAAAGAAAGCGATAAAAATATTTCTTTGTTTGAAATTAATTCGAAAAAAAGTCAAAAAATTATTGTACTTGGTGCAAAATCTATCGATTTAAGGTGGCAATGGATTGAAGCAATACGACAAGCAAAATTGGGGCAGAACGTTTCAACACCAGCGGTATCAAGCAAAGTGATCGATTTAAATGTGAAACCACTTCAAAAACCAACACAGGGACAAGCAAACAAAAAAAAGGTTACGTTTGGCACAGGAACAACAAAAAAGCAGAACGAACAACCAACGCACGAACACGTACATGTACGTCGTAATTTATCAAGATGGACATGGTACGATTCTGTGTTTGGTCCACATTTATTACGGTACGTCTTGACAACCAAAGATTTAAACGAATTTGACGCGCAAAGAAATTCAATTCATCAGGTTAAAGAAATGCATAAAATTCACGAATTACGTGGTATCGAACATGAAGTGCCGTGGGACATGAAAAACAGTTACATCAATGCCTTCTTCTTGTTCATTTTATTTGTTCATTTGACACTGACAAAAAATATTGTGGGTGTTTTCATTTGCACAAAACAACCACATAGTGGTGAACTTACTTTGGATGAACATCCGGAAATGATCTGTTGGACGTCTTCGGAACACCAATATGTTTTGGCATTTGCCCAATTCTTTTTGATGATCTATACGTTTGGTATTCCTTTGTTTGTCGTGTATAAATTGCGTGAAATATTTCGTGCCGAACGTGAATTTGATCCTAAAATACGTGCAAGATATGGTTATTTATATTTCAAATACACACATGATTCGTATTTATGGGAAATTGTCATCATAGCAAGAAAATCGTTCATTGCATTGGTCCGCATGTTTACAAAAACACCTGCTTATTTTTTGATACAATCTTCGGGTGCATTAATCGTGTTATCTGTTTTATTAGTCATGCAAATTTTATGGGCACCGTACAACGAACCCTTTCTCAATCACATGGAAACAGCGGCGTTGACCAATCATGTGTTTGTTTTGTTTATTGGTATTATGTTTCAAAGTGGGGCGTTGGATGTGGCACCTGGCGAAGGAAACACAAGTGTATTGAATTCGTATACTTTTGCAATGATATTGATTATCAGCATATTTGCAACATGGTTGTATTTGTTAACTGGCATTGCTAAAGAGCTGTCGGAAATGGGACTGGTTTCGATGGCCTCCCAAGGAGCTGCCTCGATGGTGATGGAAAATTATGGTAAATCAGTACAAAAAGTACGTCGTACTGCACGTGGGCATTGGTGTTTTCGTTGGATGGGAAATTGTTGTGCTCGCAAAGTTGCAGAACGCGGTTCCGTCAACGATGACGATGCCAGCCTTTTGAAAAAGAAAATGTCTTTTGCAAGTCAAATGAAAGAAATGAAAGAAAGGTTGTCTAAAAAAACAGCAATGGAGGAATCCAAAGACGGAGCTCAAAAAAACAAGAAAACAAATAAAAAAAAAAAAGTGTATCAAGCACCCGCACCACCCCGATATCCACCACCCGCGTTGCATTACAACGATTGGCATTGTCCTGCGTGCAATTTTTTCAACGATGAAAAGGAACACCCCTACGCTCGTACATGTGCGCAATGCAGCAAGCGTCGACCCCAAAAAAAAGCTAAATTAAAAGTGTCTTTGGCACAAAAGAAAAGATCATTGGGGTTGGAAATTGATTTGTTAAACAATGTTTTGTTGTCGGAGGACGCGCAATTTGCTGCTGTGAATTGGGGCATTGAAGATCACAGTACAACTCTTCGTGAAACATATTGGTTGGTCAAAGCACTCCGAGAACTGGTCCATTCAATACTTGAAGTATATTTTAACATCCGACAAATATCAAAGCAACAAGAAGAACAATCTAAATTTGCAGCAATTCAAAAATCATCCCTGTATTTTACCAAACCATTTTTACATGTTTACAGAGCATGTTGCGCTAAAAAAGCTCAGGCCAAAATTGACCAGCTCGTCGAAGCACGAGGATGGGTACGTCGAGTTGATCCGATGAGTAAAATGTCGTACTACATTCATGTTGACAAAACGCACGGGCATTCGGCCGGTGGTGAATTTGTTGAATTGTCGGAACCGGGATGGTATTCTTTCTTTGATTGCGATCGGTACCGTTTGTATTATGGCCATTTAGGAAGCAAAGGATGGGAACACACCACATGGCACACACCCCATGAATCCGATGTGGTCATAAATGGTAGTGCAGGAAAAGTGGTCACTGCTGTGTCTTGGAAAAAACCGAAATCACCGGATGCTTTTGTTCAAATTAAAATCGACAGACTGGTGGAAAGATTGACTGATTTAGACGTGGTCATGAAAAGAGTGCAACAAATTGTTGGTCCAAAGATATCATTGCCTCATTTTGATACATTCAAAGAATTCATTGCTGGCTTGTTGGGTGTTCCCATTCATGGTTTAATTGCAACACACATCAACAAAGGAAAGAATGAAGACAAGTTGGACGACAGAGCTTCACGACATGCTTCAAGGCTGTTTTTGTCCACACCGGCCGAACCCATTGATCTTGGTGGACGTCAATTGTCTTCCATACAGGTAGATATGGAGGACGAACAGGACGTGGACGATGAAAAGGAGTCGTTGGTGGACGTCGATGTTCAACTGGCAGCAACAAAACAGAGAGAAGAAGCTGTTCGAAACCGTGCTGTCAGAAAACGTCGTGCCAGTAAACACCAACAACACGTTCACACGGGGAACGTAGTAGAAGGAAAGGGCGAGGAATTTAAGTCCTCGTCCCAATTGCAAGAGATGCAACAAAAGAATTCAGCGGTGGAAGCAACAGCAGCAGATATGAATCATATATTTGACGGCCTAGATACTTTTGGGTTGGAAACAAAAGGCATAGAGGAGGAGAAAGGAGAACAACCACCGGTGTCAGACAAGGAAACGCAAGATAAAAACATTGAACGAAAAAGTACCATGCAGATCTTGTTTCCAGCGTCAAACGAGAAGAAAGAAGAACAACCAACGGTGGAAAAGCAAGAAAAAGAAACGCAAGATAAAAACATTGAACGAAAAAGTACCATGCAGATCTTGTTTCCAGCGTCAAACGAGAAGAAAGAAGAACAACCAACGGTGGAGAAGTCCAAAACTTCAAAGATTGACAAATGCAAACCGAAGCTCCGTGCTTATTTGCTGAAACATCAATCTGAGTGGAAAGAATGGCAAAAGCAAAACGATAGTGACAAAATTCCACCTTCGATGAAAAAGTTCTTCAAGAAACAAAAACTAGGAAAGGACTTGGCACGAGAGATTCTTCGCGAGTAAAATTTTGTACAAGGTGCGAATCAAAAATTCAAAGTTCCAATTTCTCCTTTTTTCAAAACTATACGTGTACTACTGAATACCCGGCGATTTTCCTTTTGATTCGGAAATCACGCCTACCCGGTGTACAGGTGGAACACACACGTTCCACTACGTCATGTAGTAATCCCCACATCCAAATCTCAAAGATCACGTCCAATTCATGTGAAGCTTCGCGGGTCATGTGTCACAACTTCTTTGTTCCCAATGTTTCCCTCTTGTGTTTTCCTCGGTGCTTCGTGCCATTGTGCCATTGAGTCTCTTCATTCCCATGTGCAAATTAAGCATAATATTGAAGTGCTGTCTTTTTTTTACTTTGAACAACCGCAACCCCTTCGTTGTAATCTTCATGTGTCAAACTCGTTCTTTCATTTCTTAACGCCAACATACCCGCTTCAACGCAGACCGCTTTCAGCATAGCCCCATTGAAATCTTCCGTCGACCGTGCAATTTCTTCAAAATTAACCGCGTGATTACCTTCTTTTGCGTACGACATTGCGCGTGAATGAATACGTAAAATTTGAGCTGAGCATTGGGAGGAAAAAAAAAAGACCAAAAATTAATTGTTGAACAAACACATTGATCAACAAGAAATAAAATGAAAAAAAAAGAACACACACAACCATCAGCACTTACCTCTTGCGTCTTCCGAAGGATGTGGCAATTCAATTTTTCGATCTAAACGGCCACTTCGTAACAAAGCTGGATCCAATACATCGGGACGATTTGTGGCAGCAATCACTTTCACTTTATCGTTTGAATCAAAACCATCCAACTAAACCAAAGAAAAAAAAACGTAGGATAAAAAACGTAGGATACAATGAGTCTTTTTGTGTATTGAACCGTCCCACTCACCCAACAATGTCACGCCATCAACCACAACTTACTTGATTCAACAATTCTAACATTGTACGTTGCACTTCTCTTCCACCCGATTTTTCATCACCACCTCGTTTACCACCAATCGCATCAATTTCATCAATGAAAATAATCGCACCACCCCGATCTTTTCCCTTTTCACGCGCCAAGTCAAAAGCGTCGCGAATCATTTTAGCACCATCACCAATGTACATTTGTACCTGCATCGAAATGCAACACGATTAAACATTTCAAAAAGAAAAAGAAGAAGCCGACAAAAAGAAAACGAACGATCAACAAATGGGAACACAGCGTGAAGCCGTAGAAACCAACAACCATCAACCAACCAACCAACCAACCAACCAACCAACCAACCAACCAAGAAACCTCTCGTTACCAAGACCCCGCTCAGTACCACCAACACTGCTCTCGTTACCACCAAAAAACTTACCAGTTCCGGTCCTGCCAATTTTAAAAAGACTGCATCTGTATGTTTGGCACAGGCTCTGGCCAACAATGTTTTGCCGGTTCCCGGTGGACCCCACAACAAAACACCCTTGGGTGGTTGAATACCAATTTTTATAAACCGTTCAGCCTCACGCATCGGCAAGACGACGGCTTCAATCAATTCTTCGATTTGTTTTTCACAACCACCAATGTCTTGGTATTCTTCTTGTGGTTTTTCATCGATTTCCATTGCTTTGACTCTGGAATCGTATTCCGTGGGCAATGTTTCTAAAATGATGTAACTATCTTTGTTTGTACCAATTAAATCCCCGGGTTTCAATTCATCGGGGTCGACCAAACCAGGCAGAGGTAAATATATGGTTTGACGGGTGGTGGTTTTGACCACGACAGATTTGCCATTGGCTTCGTCTTGTTGTGCAGCACCTGCTTCACTTTCTTCGTCGTCGTTGATTGGATCCAGAATTTCAACCACATTGCTGACCAAATAGGGTAAAGTTTTATTGAGTTTGATTTTGGATTTGTTGTCGTCGACTGTTTCTTGTTTTTTCTTGTTGGTGTAATCCAATTGATTGATGTTGGATTTGATGACACGTATTTCACTGGGAGAAAAAATGGTGAATATAAAAATTGAAATGGTGAGAAAATGGCAAACCGGCGTTTGAAAAAAAAGAAGGAAACGACACGGGTTCAACTACAACGACCAGGAAGGGCGACCACCACAACGGCAATGGTGAACCTGCGTCACGGACCGTTGCGGTGGTAGCCCAAGAGGTGATGGTCGAAACCAAAAGGAACGATGTTTGGAAAAAAATATATATCAAAACTCACTTTTCAATACTGATACGTTGTTGTCGGATCTCGGCCGTGGACTTGTTTGCTATGTCAGACACCATGCCATCGTCACCGCCCCAAATATCGTCGTCGTCCAATCCTACTCCTGTGTCCGCCGCTTCTCCGGTTGCGTTATCGCTCATTGATGGTCGAAATGGGGTCTGGGAGGGCCGCGTTTAAAATGGTGTGAGGGGGGGGGGTCAGTTGACATCCCCAGCGAAGCCCTGTCCAGCTTGAAGCCGTACAGATCAGATTGGAAAACCATCGTACACCCAACGATGACCAAGGTACACACCGACCATCTTACACTGTTCAATTGACCTTTGTTCGTTCCATCCAAACCCACCCCACACGAAGAAGGATCTGCTGAATCCATGTTTGACGACCCCTTGACCATTCAGAAGATCGACGTGTGGCACACTTGGACCCTTGTTGCAGTGGGCACCTTCTTTTCCCCACAAGTACCGCAACGACGCACTAACAGAACAAAAACCATACATTCCTTTCTTTTGTCCATTTCTTTTCGCAGAAAAACAACGCAGCACACATTCGGCGCAAGAATAAGATTCATGCCAACAAAGAAAGAGGACACGACATGTCGTCAGGAAAAAAGAATAGTTCATACACTGTTGGACCAGTCCTTCTTGGTTTCTTTTTGTTTGTAGTCGTGGGATCAGGTAAGAAGAGAGCACCAACACAATCATGGCACACCCAACACCCTTCCCCCAGTGGTTCTATTGTTGGAGTACACCAGGCCAAGACAACACCATGCCCCAGTTCTCTCTCCACTAACACCGTTGTGTCTGTTCCTTTCCTTTTTTTCCCACAGCTGTGATTGGCATTATCAACAGTGCAACACAGGCACCTCTCGTACCTCCAAGTGGCGGTGGCGGTCAATAAAGACAACCAACGGCATGGTTGGTTCATTCTAAAAAATATAAAATGTGGAGAGAGGGTCTATGTTGTTGTTGTGGGGTTTATGTTTTTGTAACCAAAGCCGGGGGAGAGTGGAGAGTGGAGAGAGAGAGAAGAGAAAAAGGAAGAGAAAAGGAAATGGAGGGGGGAGAATGGGACAGGTAACCATAGCGCTAAATGCAATACCACCATGGTATGTACCAGCAAAAAGAAATAATATGTGTCACTTCGAAGACGTGCACACGTGCATCTTCTTTAAAACCCGGTACCGATCAAAACTGTGTTTCACTGTTCACGTTCCCAATTCTCAATTCCACCCTACAAAGTACACCGCTCTCCCAAACCAACGATTTCCCCTGCTCCAATACAATTCAGATGTACCTTACATTATTTCTTTTAAAAAACACTTAAAATCTCTTAAAATACACCTTGCTACTACAATTTTACTTCAAAGCCCGTGCTTTGGCTTTGCAATCTAAATCAAACAAATTACATTTGCTTTCTCGCCAGGGGAATGGTTTGTTGTAGATTTGCAAGTAGGGGTAGGCAGGCAGTTCATGCCCGTGTTCGTGTGACATATGAATACCAACATTCACCACACACAAGACACCAACAACAGCAGTACCGCCCATCGTGGCCTTTTTCATCAGTTCCATATCCTTGGCCGCTTGCGCTTCGTCGTGGCCCATGTTACGGACTTGTTGACGCAACACGTTGGTGCGGCGCACCATCTTACTTGCTACTTGACGAAACTGTTGTACAACATCAACAACAAACAAAACAAAAAAGGATGAACAAGTTAGTCGCTGGCGTAAAACACAAGTCCAAAAGGGGAGAGTGGAGAATTTGTGGAAATATTTTTAAAACGATTCGTCACGTCGAGATCCAAGATTGTTCGATGTTGGGGCCAAATTGGATCATTTCACTGGGCAGATTGATAGGACTCTACACGGCCTGCCATCGAACCCAATCCGTACGTTGTTGAATCGCATAGGGAGGATACCGTGATTACGAATTAAAAAAAAAGTTGTTATTTTCTTTTTTTTTCTGTCTCTGTCCGCGATCTCCAGGGCAACGAAGGGAACCAAGAACATGTGGGGTGATTGAAGGAATCCATTTGGGTAGGTGGTGCCATTGTATTTGTGGCAACAGTTGCGATTGAGGGTGGCATTGAAGGGAGAGGACGGTGTGCACAAGACAGGTTAGTTTTACCATGATCGTTCGTTCGTTTTTGCTCGTTCCCTGAAGACTTTAGAGATTCGGCCCCCTATGCTGGACTTCCTGGAAACGACACTGGTATGCCCGCGAGCGAGCATAGTGGATGATCCAAAATGAACCGCAAGGAGCTTCCTTTCCAGGTATGCTTCTTCACTAAACAAGCCGCCATTGCAAATAATTGAAAAGTGATTCATTTCATTGATTATTTTACAATAATTTTCGGGGGATAATGGTCCTGTGTCTTCAAAAGCCCTGAGTCAGAGCCATCCATCACAAAACCAAAAGTGTGAGTTCCAATTTCTTCAAAGCGGCGGCGCTTTCCCCAATACCAACCCGAAACCGGCGGCC
>Ga0115007_10000792_pt1 | contig 20884 bp, 23 predicted proteins | sample ArcOceMetagenome_2_FD_87166 | JGI IMG/M metagenome (GOLD analysis project Ga0115007, IMG submission 87166) | Marine eukaryotic phytoplankton communities from Arctic Ocean - Arctic Ocean ARC135M Metagenome | ecosystem: Environmental > Aquatic > Marine > Oceanic | place: Arctic Ocean | collected...
GGCGCGCAGCAAAAAACGCTGTGTTTGTGCAAAGAAAAGTAACCAAAAGAAAGCACACAATCTGACGAAGATTGACCCCGATACAACCTACTCGCTTTGGGGTGGTTTTATCCAGTACATTTTAGCTGTGCCTACGTAAACTATTTTCACTTGACCTCATTTTTCGTCAATATCTGAGCTCGCCTCCAGCCAATATCATTGTGATGCCGCAGACTTTTCAAAATACAATGAGGCCACAACGAACAAGTTCAGTAGACTTTTTTATTTTAAAATAAGTAAAAATCATGCCTAACGGCCGCTTTTTACTATTGAGCTCCGCATGCCGCTCAAAAAAGAAAAGAGCGATTATTTAGCTAAAAGGTAAGCTTGAGCATAAATCCAGATGCAAGTGCGGCACAAAAAAAGTACCCCCTATACCGCTTGGCGATGATCTCTCTGAAACTGCTCGAAAGGCAACACTGCGAGATGCACCCGTCGTGCTCAAGCTTCGCCATTAAGGTTGCGGCATTTTTTGGTTACTTTTTGTTGCTGTAGACGAAAAAGTGACTGGCTGTCGGGCCACCCCCGACGACCTTGAATTTAAAACCCCAAAAAAGAAAAAACACTCCCCCATAAAAAAACCCCACTCAAAAAAAGCAGGGTTTTAGTCGCCAAGCAAAACACAACTCAGCACATAGACATTAATTAATCGGGCTACGCCATCGAAAAATAACGACAGCCCAACAAATTATCGGCTAGCTAATTTTTCTTTAATACGTGCAGCCTTACCAGACAACTCACGCAAGTAATAAAGCTTAGCGCGACGAACATCACCACGACGCTTAACTTCAATCTCACCAATCATCTCACTGTAAGTTTGGAAAGTACGCTCAACGCCAACACCGTGCGAAATTTTACGTACTGTGAATGCCGAGCTAATGCCACGATTACGCTTAGCAATAACAACACCTTCAAAAGCCTGCAAACGCTCACGCTCGCCGTCTTTTACTTTTACCTGAACAACCACAGTATCACCTGGAGAAAAATCAGGGATTTGCTTAGCATCGGTCTGTTCTCGATCGATTTGTTGAATTAAAGTGTTTCTGTTGCTCATGGTAGACTCCTGGTCTCATTGATGCTCTACATAGCAAACAATGAATTAATACAAATTAAAATAGCTATTATCTGTTGTTTCTAGCGAAGCTCATTGAGCAATGCCTGTTCTTCCGGACTTAGCTCCAACCGTTCAAATAAATCCGGTCGACGCTCTCTGGTTCTTAATAAAGACTGCTGCAATCGCCAGCGCCTTATTGCCTCGTGATCACCACTCAATAATACTGAGGGAACATCTTGGCCATCAATACTTTCTGGCCTCGAGTAATGCGGACAATCCAATAATGGACGACTCGCAAATGAATCTTGTTTGGCTGAATCTGCATCACCCAACGCTTCGGGTAACTGCCTAATCACACCATCTAACAGCACCATCGCTGCTAACTCTCCACCGCTAATCACATAGTCGCCAATGGAAATTTCTTCATCGACTTCGGCTTCAATTAATCGCTCATCAATACCTTCATAACGCCCGCATAAAATAACGAGCTTCTGGCATTGCGACAAACGATTCATCATCGCTTGATCTAAACACTTACCCTGCGGTGACATATAAACTACTTTGACCGCATCATCGGTAGCATCACCATTCATACTGGCTTTTGCTGCGTGAATAGCACTCGTCAATGGCGGCACTGTCATCACCATGCCTGGACCGCCCCCGTAAGGACGATCATCAACCGACTTATGTCTGTCGACGGTATAATCGCGAGGATTCACGGTCGATAACGACAATAAATCCTTATCTATTGCCCGACTCGAAATACCCGACTCAGACAATGCTTTAAACATTTCTGGAAACAGCGTGACAATACTGACTTGCATATCGCTGACTCCTAACGATTTAATTTGGTCTAACTGAACTTATTCAGCGTCATCAATTTGCCAATCAACCAACATCGTTCCGTTTTCAATATCGACAGACTTAACGACTTTGTCGAGTAAATACGGTATCAATATTTCTTCTGATTCAGACTTACCTTCTGACTTAGACATAACGACGAGAACATCATTCGCGCCTGTCTCTATCAAATGGTCAACCGAGCCTATTAACAAACCAGCTTGCCCAGCTTCGTCTTGCAAGTAAACTTGCAAACCCTCAAGTTGATGCCAGTAATAATCGTCTTTTGACAATTCAGGCATCGCACTCAAAGATATTTTAATCTGCGACTTACAGTAAGCTTTCGCGACATCTCTATCATCCACATCTTTGATATGAACAACAATGCCATTACTGTGTCGACGCGCTTCATCAATAACTACCTGACGAGTCTGTCCGTTTTTTTCTAGCAACCAATTATCGTAAGCTAGAATATTGTCAAAAGGCTCGGTATAGGAATGTACCTTTAACCAACCTTTAACACCAAAAACAGCACTGATCTCACCAATAACAACCAAACCGGCGGCTATACCACTCTCTGAATCGACGCTTAAATCTTTTGCTGACATTTTATTCTGCTTTTTTATCAAAATTTATAGAGCAAGGTTCTTTAAAAATCTAACACTACATTTAATAGCTAGATATAAAAAACCACTGCATAAAAAAGCAAAACAAAAACCTAAAATTAGGCTGCCGCTTTTTGAGCTTGTTTAGACAATGACGCAACACGGTCAGAAACCTGTGCACCAAGGCTAACCCAGTGATCAATTCGATCTTGCTGGATGCGTAAACGCTCTTCTTGACCACGAGCGATTGGGTTAAAGAAACCAACCTGCTCTATAAAACGACCATCACGTGCATTGCGGCTATCAGCTACAACAACATGATAAAAAGGACGTTTTTTTGATCCGCCTCTTGATAAACGAATAGTTACCATTTTTACTTTCCTGAAAGTCAGTGTTCTAAAATTGATGATATGAAATCATTTGTTACAAATTTTTTTTGAGCCAAAATAATCGATTAACTCATCTATTCCGCCTATCTACGCACTCTAGCAGCCCACTATCTCTCTTAAAGATACATCTGCCACAAGCATTCACAGGGCGGAAAAAAGGCGCGCATTATACGGTAAAGAATTTTTTTTTAACACCTCCAATTTCAATCTAATGGCAGAAGCCAAATATTCCACCCAAATAGATGGAAAATTGATAACTTTCAGAGAGTTAAATACAAAAATCGTCGCTCTTACCAGGCCAACTGAAGATTCAAGCCATTAAAGAAAGATGATTTGAATCAGCGGCTTCGCCTTATTAGCCTCAACAAGACGAATATAAATAATCAGGAATAAGGATAAAAACTACTTAAAACCTGGCGGTAAACCGCCCATTCCACCAGGACCAGCCATTCCGCCCATACCACGCATCATATTGGCCAAACCGCCGCCCTTCATTTTTTTCATCATTTTCTGCATTTGCTTATGCTGTTTGAGCAAACGATTTAAATCTTGGAGCTGAGTACCCGAGCCAACGGTGACACGTCGCTTACGTGAGCCGTTTAAAATATCAGGGTTACGACGCTCTTTGGGTGTCATCGAATTAATGATGGCCTCCATTTGGCCAAACTGCTTCTGTGCCGCTTGCTGCTCAACCGCTTGGGCCATGCCGCCCATACCGGGCATCTTATCGAGCATACTGCCAATACCGCCCATATTGTTCATTTGCTGAAGCTGATCACGAAAATCTTCAAGATCAAAGCCCTTACCGCGCTTCATCTTGCGAGCAAGACGCTCGGCTTTTTTCTTATCAACCTTTTTCTCGGCTTCTTCAATAAGCGACATCACGTCGCCCATACCTAAAATACGTGAAGCTATACGATCAGGGTGAAAAAGCTCTAACGCTGTCGTTTTTTCACCAACACCCATAAACTTAATAGGCTTGCCGGTTATAGCGCGAACTGATAATGCCGCACCGCCGCGTGTGTCAGCGTCAATCTTGGTTAACACAACACCGGTTAGCGGTAGTTGCTCGCTAAAGGCTTTGGCCGTATTGGCCGCATCTTGCCCCGTCATCGCATCGACAACGAATAAAGTCTCTGCAGGATTTAAAGCTTTATGCAGCCCGCCAATCTCTTGCATCATGTCACTATCAATAGCCAACCGACCTGCGGTATCGACAATTAACACATCATGAAGGCTGAGCTTTGCCGCTGCTAGCGCACCATTAACGATGTCGATAGGCTTTTGATCAATGTCACTCGGATGAAACGTTACATCAACTTCGGCCGCTAAGGTTTTTAACTGCTGGATAGCCGCGGGACGATAAACATCGGCACTCACCACCATCACTGACTTTTTCTGCGTCTCTTTTAAATATCGGGCAAGCTTAGCAACAGAAGTGGTTTTACCTGCACCTTGAAGTCCTGCCATCAAAATAATGGCTGGTGGCTTAACGGCTAAATTGAGCCCTTCATTGGCCTCACCTAGCGTTGCCTGTAACTCGCTTTGAACGATCTTTAAAAATACCTGACCGGGCGATAAGCTCTGCGTAACCTCTTGGCCTACCCCGCGCAATTTAACGCGCTCAACGAAATCCTTAACCACGGGCAAGGCAACGTCGGCTTCAAGTAAGGCCATACGCACATCACGCAAGGCATCTTTAATATTATCTTCGCTTAAATGCGCCTTACCGCTAACTTGGCGAAAGGTCTGGGATAGGCGATCACTTAGATTCTCAAACATAAGTTGTAATACACATATAAAAAAGTGGACGCAAAGTATACCTTAGCTAGCCTGTAGAGCCCAAATGAATCGGCAATTTAAACCCAAGATGGCAATATTTGCCGCAACTTAATACCGCTCTTAGGCTTCACCCACAACCGCGCATATGCCACAATCGGTTTTGTTCGAAACCCGCGCCGGCAATAGAATCAAATAGAAAGGATTAAGCAGGCAATGACAGACCTATCGACCCTAACAACAATGGCAACGCTAGCCACCACAAGCGCCGCAATATGTTACCTAATAGCGATTGTGCAGCTATTAATGGCCACACGATCGAATGCCCGCTTGCAGCAGACACAAGCCTTTCCCGTTTGGGGCTTAGCAGGTGCCGTATTGCACTTGCTAACTATCGCTATCAATACCATTGAACACCAAGGCTTAAGCAGCAGTCTTTTTGATGCGCTATCAATAACCGCTTTTATTATCATGAGCATGGGCTTAATAGCGCAAACTCGCTACACCCTCAGAGCCATGCTAATTCCGGCGTTTATTATCGCTATTATTTGTTTGATTTTAGCGAATAGCTATTCTCACCACACACCCATACTGGCCAAGTCGTCAGGCATGCTAACGCACATCCTCAGCTCTATTATTGCTTACAGCTTGCTTAGCCTCGCTACGTTGTTAGCTTTAACGCTCCAACTAATGGAGCGGGGCTTAAAAGACCATCGTGAAATCAACTGGCTGCGTCAGCTACCTCCATTGCAAACCATGGAGAACCTCCTATTTCAGCTGATTACCATCGGCTGGCTAATTCTCACTGCTGCCATTATTAGCGGCGGTATTTTTATTGATGACTTGTTTGCCCAGCATCTCGCACACAAAACGCTATTTACATCGGTCTCATGGTTACTCTACGGCCTGCTTCTTATTGGTCGTCGCAATTATGGCTGGCGCGGAACAACTGCGTTTAAACTCGCTATCGCCGCCTTTATTGCCCTTTTGTTAGCCTACTTCGGATCAAAATTTGTGCTTGAGATACTCTTAAAGTCTTACTGAAGCGACGCCTAAATAGCCCTAAACATTTAAGGTAAGGCGCAAGAGAGCTAAAGCAGCGATTACAAGCCCGCCATATAGCTACCCCACAGGTTAATTTACGCTTGCTAAACCCCTCGGTTTTCTTCACTATTGCTGCCCGATTCGTACATAGAGGTCTACCCCGCACTTGGACGCTATTCCAATAAGTTGGCTGTTCGCAGTATTGTTTTTTCTCATCCTGTGTTCAGCATTCTTCTCCAGCTCAGAAACCAGCATGATGGCGTTAAATCGCTACCGGCTAAAACACCTTAAACAGAGTGGTCATCGTGGCGCGCGTAAAGCTTCACGATTGCTTGGTCGTACCGATCGATTAATCGGCCTAATACTGATTGGCAACAACCTCGTTAATATTGCTGCCGCTTCACTCGCTACGGCTATAGCAGTGAGACTCTACGGTGACGCAGGTTACTTTATTGCTACAGCTGCTTTAACGGTAGTCATTTTAATATTTGCCGAAGTTACACCTAAAACCTTTGCCGCTTTGTATCCTGAAAAAGTAGCCTTTCCTGCTTCTTATATTTTACAGCCGCTACAAGTCATATTTTACCCGCTAGTCTTTGTCACCAATCATATTACTAACGCTATTATTCGATGGCTGGGCGGTAATCCACAATACATTCAAAACGATGAACTTAGTTTTGAAGAGATGCGCGTTTTAGTTCAAGAGTCTGGCGGCCAGATTCCTAAAAAACGTCGCGGTATGTTAATGAACATTCTCGATTTAGAAAATGTCGTTGTTAACGATATTATGATTCCTCGTAATGAAATCTACAGCATTGATATTAATGACAGCCCACAAGTGTTACTCGACCAAATACGTGCCAGCGAATACACGCACATCCCTCTGTTCCGTGATGAGCTCGATGACCTCGTGGGCATTTTGCATTTACGACAAACTTCTCGCTTTTTAGGCCCCGCTCATCGTGACAGTAATGGCGACCAAGTTATATTAGATAAACGCGCCATGATCGAATCGGCACGCGAGCCCTACTACATACCTGAAGGCACACCACTTCACACTCAGCTGTTTAATTTTCAGCGTGAAAAACGCCGTATAGGCATAGTGGTTGATGAATATGGCGTTGTCTTAGGCCTAGTGACCATAGAAGATATTTTGGAAGAAATTGTTGGCGATTACACCACCAACTTTACTGAGAAATTTGCTGATATCACTCATTTAGAAGACGGTAGTTTTGTGATTACTGGATCAGCAACTATCCGTGATATTAACCGCCAATTAGAATGGGACTTGCCTACACAAGGTGCAAAAACGCTTAACGGTCTTATACTTGAGCAGCTTGAGTCTTTTCCAGATGCCAGCGGCGTCAGCATTGAACTGGATAACTATCGATTCGAAATATTAGACGTTCAGGACAATATGATTAGTAGCGTAAGGTCGCTACGTATGCAAACGGCTAAAAAAACTGCCTATAATGAGAATTAAAAGAACGTTTTAAGCATTAAAATTAAAACGTTCTTTTTAGTCAATCAACTTACCCATATCTTTTGCCCGCTGCCAGCTAGTCTTAACAATATCTCGCTTCGCCTCTTCACTTAAAATCGACCAGCGACCAATTTCTTCAACTTTGCGAAAACACCCCTCACAAACATCGTTAATATCTAAGACACAAACGCCAATACACGGTGACTCGACCTTATTTGAATCTATTACTTTATTCGTCATACCAATAACATTCTCTTATTAAAAATTTCGTTTTTTCTTTTTACTTTTTACTTTCTACCTTAAAAGCAAAACTAAACTAACGGCTCTACCACTTTCAAATCACGCATAAACGTTTGCCCGTTAGTAATATAATGATGAGCGGCTAGCGACAACGCCTCGCACTCATCTTCTGACAACTTTCGCACTACTTTTGCTGGCGAACCCAAAACCATTACACCATCAGGAATAATCGTATTTTCGGTCACTAAAGCGTTAGCGCCAATAAGACAATACTTACCAATTTTAGCGCCATTTAATACCACCGCATTAATACCCACCAAACTATTATCGCCGACACTACAACCGTGCAACATCGCCTTATGACCAACCGTAACATGACTACCAATAACGAGAGGGTAACCGGGATCGGCATGCAATACCGCAGCATCTTGAATATTAGATCCCTCACCAATCGTAATACTTTCAACATCGGCGCGAATAACGACAGAAAACCAAATGCTCGCATTCGCTTTTATTTCTACTCGTCCAATCACTTGTGCATTAGGCGCAATAAAATTTATCGGCTGCTCCTGTAACGGTGAATACTCTCCAAGCGAATACATCATAATTTTATGTCCAATCTATGCGTCTAATCCAAACGTCATTGAAATCAAGCTATGTATAAAACAAATAACAAAAAGCAGGAAATACGCTAACGCCTTATAAATTCAAGAATAACCGTTGGTCAGAAAAATAAACGCCCGATATTTAACCAAGCCATTGATTTTAAATGGTTTATTTAAAAATAAACTGACTGACAATCTCTACATGCAGATCAAATAATGACCTTTATCTGATTAATTATTGAACAATCAGGGCGATTCTAGTAGTATTCCTTTGCTCAATAAATTCAGTGACTCATTAAGAATGTCCGATCAGTGTAAGTCAATTAGAAAATTATTCGGGGTTGCAGATCGGGGTTAAGACCGCAATTGATTAAGAACAAAAATAACGAAAAAATTAAAAAGCATTATTGTTAGTCAATTGATAAAACTAAGTACACAACAAAAAAAGACATTGGAGCCACTCCAATAAATTCATTAGCTGTTTGTACTAGATAAAGTTTAAAACCTGAAAAGAAACTCTCCGCTGTCGATACAATATCGTCATGAGTCGTTATTAATGAGTTTAAAAAATCATTCTAGGATTATTAAAGCGAGCTAGGGATGTCTTACGACGATACAAACACAAGTACTCATTCAGAATCATCTGATATGGCAAAGCGTCAAAAATTGACTCTGCCTGATTTTGATACCTTACGATTTATGGCCAAAAACGATCCCGAAGAACTCGAAAACCTTCGCCTTGCTTTGTGCAACAAAGTGATAGACGAAGCGCCCGACCATGCCAAGCCTCGCTTACATGGGTTAATGTTTCAAATCAATAGTCGTCGAAGTCTCGCATCTTCAGAAATGGAAGCCTGCGAAGAGCTATCAAGTATGATGCAAGAATCTCTTCAGCATATGCAGTCCATGTTAAAAGATCTACGCACCATGCAATCAGAAAGCATACTGCTATCTACTCGCCGCTTTCATGCCAATGATACCGACTCATATGGCCAAGAAAAACAGACCGCAGATATTTTACCCTTTAGAAAAACACATTAGAAAAAAACAGCCGCTAATCATCATTAAATACTAGCGTTAACCGGCCAATACTCATAGGCCGGTACTTCATAGGGATGCGCCTCAACTAAGGCTTCAACGACCGGCTTTATAATTTCGTCGCTCACCACCATCTCTACGCGGTATTCATTAACGCTTGCAACAACACCTTGCTGACCAATAAAGGGAGTGCTTCCGTCTAACGCACGAAATTGTCCCTGCCCTACAATTTGCCAAGCACAGCAATCATAGTTACCTATTTTGCCAGCCCCCAACGCAAACAAAGCCGACTTAACCGACGCTAGATGCGATTCAGGAACAAAGAAACAAAGCTTATACATGCCGTTTTATTTTTCGACGGGAGGCTTAGCATCATCAGAAACGGAGGATTTACCCGACTGAGCACTATAAAAATTATCGACAAACTCAGTCAATGTTTGGTTTGCAATAGCATCGCGCATACCCGCCATCAGGTTTTGGTAATAGCGAAGGTTATGAATGGTATTGAGCTGCGCGCCCAGCATCTCTTTACACTTATCTAAATGATGCAAGTAAGCACGGCTAAAATTTTCGCAGGTATAGCAGTCACACGTTTTATCTAACGGCCCTGTATCATGGCGATGCACGGCATTTCTAATTTTGATAACACCCGTCGAAGTAAAAAGGTGACCATTACGTGCATTACGCGTTGGCATTACGCAGTCAAACATATCGACACCACGTAGAACCGCTTCAACTAAGTCCGTAGGAGTGCCTACACCCATAAGGTAGCGTGGCGCGTCCTCAGGTAGCTGTGAAGCCAGCCCATCTAATACATGCAGCATTTCATCTTTCGGCTCACCTACCGACAAACCGCCGATGGCGTAGCCATCAAAGCCAATATCGACCAAGCCTTTTAGTGACTCTTCGCGGAGGTTTTGATACATGCCTCCTTGGATAATCCCAAATAAAGCGGCAGGATTATCGCCATGCGCTTTACTGCTTCGCTCAGCCCAACGCAATGACAACTCCATAGACGTACGCGCTTCTTCCTCAGTAGCAGGATAAGGCGTGCACTCATCAAAAATCATAACGACATCGGAACCTAAGGCATGCTGAACAGCAATACTTTTTTCTGGGTCTAGAAAAATCTGGCTGCCATCAATCGGCGATTGAAACTTAACGCCTGCTTCGCTGATTTTACGTAACTTACCCAAACTCCACACCTGAAAGCCACCAGAGTCAGTTAATATTGGCTTATCCCAACCAATAAAATCATGTAAATCACCATGCGCAGTCACCACTTCGGTACCAGGACGCAGCATTAAATGAAATGTATTGCCTAAAATGATCTCAGCACCAATCGCATGAATATCTTTAGGCAACATGCCCTTAACCGTACCGTAAGTGCCTACAGGCATAAATGCAGGCGTTTGGACTACACCACGATCAAAGCGAAGCTGTCCACGACGGGCAAGACCGTCTTTAGTACTAACAGAAAATTTCAATGGCACTCTCAATATTAACGGTATTCATTTGATATTCATTTATCGATCGATCAATAAATGACACTTTTAATCTTTGACCAGAAAATCTAACTAATAAACATAGCATCGCCATAAGAGAAGAAGCGATATTTTTCTTCAATCGCTTTTTGGTAGGCATTTAACGTGTTTTCACGACCAGCAAACGCGCTGACCAACATAATTAGGCTCGATTCAGGCAGATGGAAATTAGTAATCATCGCGTCGATGCTTTTATATTCATAACCGGGGTAAATAAAGATTTCTGTATCGCCGTAGTAGGGCTCAATCCAGCCTTTAGCAACACTTGCCGTCTCTATACAGCGAACCGAAGTCGTTCCCACTGCAATAATTCTACCGCCCGCAGCCCTCGCCTCACGAATCTGATTACAGACATCGGCACCGACTTCGGCGTATTCGGAATGCATTTTATGGTCTTCAATTTGCTCAGCACGCACAGGCTGAAATGTACCCGCACCAACATGCAAAGTAACAAAAGCAAAGTTAACGCCTTTATCACGCAGTGTATTCATAATTGTCTGGTCAAAATGCAAGCCTGCGGTTGGCGCAGCCACTGCACCTTCGCGCTCAGAGTAAACCGTCTGATAACGCTCGCGATCCATTTCTTCATCTTCACGATCAATATAAGGCGGTAAAGGCATATGCCCTACAGCCTGCAAAACCATTGCCAAAGAGGCTTCGTCATCACTTTCAATTAGAAACATATCATCGACTCGATCGACAACACGAATCGATAAGTCCTTATCGAGCAAAATACGACTGCCAGGCTTCGGAGATTTGCTCGCACGAATTTGAGCAATACCACGAGAACCGCTAGTAATTCGCTCGACCATAACCTCGATTTTACCGCCGGTTTCTTTTTCACCGAACAAACGAGCAGGAATAACACGCGTGTTATTAAATATCAGCAAATCGTTAGGTTGAAGAAGATCGACTAAATCGACAAAGCCATGATGGCCAAGATTGCCATCATGGCGATCCATAGCCAGCAAGCGCGAGGCAGTGCGCTGCTCAGCTGGATAACGAGCAATCAATTCATCGGGAAGTTGGTATTGGAAATCAGTTAGATTCATGGTGAAAAAACAGCTTATTAGATTAGACTAGAATTGTTGGTCAGATTAGCGGAAAAACGAAACGTAAGCCAGTGATTTACTGGACAATATTCTCTCGAATGCAGCCCATTGTATTGCGTTTATACAACCAGAGCAGTCCGTTGTTAATTGAAAGTAAGAAAACGCGTTTATCGCTTGCACACCTCGATTCGGCTGATATAATCGCTGCCCGTTTGGAGCTGCTCGATTAATTAGCAACCAAACGTTAAGCCGATAGCAATCGAAGTTAAAGGGCTTAAAAGTTTAAGTAAGGCCAGTGTGGTGAAATTGGTAGACACGCTAGATTCAAAATCTGGTTCCTTCGGGAGTGGCGGTTCGAGTCCGCCCACTGGTACCAAACAAAAGAAACCCTGCCTATGGCGGGGTTTTTTGTTTGGGAACAGTGTGCGGCGAGCACCGCCACCGAGGTTCGACTAATTGCGAAAGCAATTTGGACGCGAAACGAAGTGGCAGCACCTGCTGCAAAAGTAAATTGGACGCAGAGCAACAGCTAAAGTCTTTGCATAACCGGTATTAACACATTCAACCAATAAAGCTTATTCCGCCTTCGGCCAATCCGAATCAAATGGAAACGGACGCTCTTCCGTATTAAATGTCAGATAACAAATAATCTGATACGTATAGGTTGAGAGTGCCTGACCGGATGACAATAACTTTTTATTGGTTTTGCCGGTAAATAACACAAAGAAAAACTGCAACACGATAATAGCACCCACCACCAAACGAGACACCGAGTAGAGTAATGCAGTGGCCAACATAAAAAAGAGTCTCAGCCAAATGGATTTGGCTTTTATGTTATTGATAATGCTCTTAGTTACCGACTCCGATGACTCTGCTTGCCCTAACGTTTCGCTTGTCGTTTCGCTTGTCATTTGTCCTATAGTTTCGCTAGCTCCTTGCATCGTTTCGCTGACGCCTTCAGCAGCTTCATCACCCTCATCTAGCCTTTCGCTGATTCGTTCAATAATGCCACTGGCACTGTCTTCAACATAACTGGCATCGCCTATAACATCGCTGATTTCTTGGCTCGAAACAAATTCGTCATTGTTCATAATCAATCTCCCCATTGTGAAGGTTAAAATCAACATTAAACTATTGCATTAATTATTATCGCTGTTAACAATTTATGCTGGTCGCTCTTGAAAAAGACTTCTGAGGGACTAATGAATTAAGACCTCAGAATTCAAAAATCGTTGCCGGATAACTGCTCCCACCTCATCAGCTACGCTATGAGCATGCAGAAGACTGAATTGATCTGAATCACGACTCACAAAACATCATCATCCTGCCTTTAACCCCTCCATTAATAGAATGCACTCACTGTTTTTATAACAGAAAAATAACATTCAATATCAATAACTTCGCATCAATCCACCACCGACGGAAACTACAAAACGTTTTATTACACCGCATCATTCAGATATAACTTGTCGTATAACTCACTATATGACTCACACCTATTCTATCTAACATGAGCACACGGCTTAAATAAGTTTATGCAGCAAAATGGTTCAGCAATAAGCTCATTACTATTATTTGAGGCAAAGTCAGCAGTGGTAAAAAAATCTCGATTTTCCAAGATGCCGTTGTATCCTTAATTGACATTATTTCAGTGTAATCGGTTACTACACCGCTCATTAAAAATGCAAAACTATTACCCGGCGCGCCTCCCCTGGTGAGTAAATCAGCAGCAATGGGCGATGAACCTTCTGAGCACACCTCAAGTAAAGTGGCCACTAAAAAAGTCAAACCCAAACCGAGTACGATAGGACCAAAAAGCGTCTGGTACGTTTCTATGGCAACTGTACCTCGAATAACCGCGGCCACCACAAGCCCAAACAATATCCAACGTAAAACCATACGCGAACCTTTTATCCCCTCCCATAATATTGTGGTGAATAATTTTGGCGTGCATTCAACCTGTCTTAAGCCCGTAAGTGCTGCCGGCCAGAATTTAAAATCTTTAGGAAGGGTTTGTGGAAAATCATGACGGGGCAATACTCCTGACTTCACAAAGCCGTCAAACATGCGACCAGAGATAATGGCAATTACCATCGACAGTGCAATAAATAGTAGGGTCCACGGCAAACCTATGAGTGCAATTAAAATCAGTATTAATGACAATGAATTCCAAGGGCTGGAAATAAGAAAAGCCATAACTTGGCCGAGGCTGGCACCGCGTTGATATAATTGCATAGCAACCATAAGAATACCGTGGCTACATAAATCCATTAACAAACCAGCCAAACAAGCACGAAACAAACCTTGCCATGTTCCCCCAACACCCAGTATAGAAATAACAAATTCACGTGGGACACGCGTCAATAGACCGACAAACACCATCGCCAACAACAGACTCCACCACATAGTATTAATAAGTTGATAAATTGCCTGCGCCGTATCCGCTAACCAAGTAATTTGAACTGTTTCGGAAAAAAAAGATGCAAAAAATAAAACGTGGTAACCAGTAATACAGAAACCCACAACAAACCATCAAAAGAAAAAGCATTGCCGTGCTCAACAACTGAAGCACAATGACTCGTTTGCCGCTGATGGCAATCGTTATACTTATCATGGCCATCCGCATCATGGCTATTATCGATAGGCGCTTGTTGCTTAATCATAATTTAGCATCACTCATTGTTAACTGAATAATACGCGTACCAGCAGCATTATCATGCTGCTCATGAATAATTATCTTTAACATAATTGGCACGATTAACACGATGGAATTAACTTTGCCAATAAAACAGCGTACCAAGTGAAGCTAATAGAAAATTTCGACCTCTACTATCGCCCTCAGCTCTTTATCGTCTTTAGCATCGTATCAAACACGGCATCTAACATCGTTTAAAGATCTGTATCAAACCCTGTACCAAAACTTATATAAAAGCATCAAACAGAGCCCATCGTACATCTACTCCGTCACTCATATCTTGATCAGGATCAGGATCAATAGGCTTATCGATAAGCTGCAATAACAGCTAAAAACGAAATTACTACTGAGCGACGCACCAATTAATGACATTGATCAATTTTCACCGGGTTATTTGCCAGTAGAATTAACGCGAAACATCGCTGAAAAATATTGGGTGCTCATTATTGAGGAGGGGGGAATGACCGGCTATAAAATCGTTCTAATCGCGATTGATCTCGAAGGTGAGCCTAAGCAAGTGCTCGCTAAAGCTCAGTTACTGGTTGACCCATCAGCCGACATCACTATTTTTAATGCCACCTTCGACCCTTCTTATATCTATGCCAGCTATGCATAAACCGGCGGCTTGTTAAAAGAGACGTCCGTTATCATTAAGGACAAAGCTAGAATCAAAGCCTTACAACAATTGAATCAGCTAGTTAAAAAAACCAATTTACAAACCGCCCATTGCATTGTCGAGTTCGGCCGTGCCGCAGATCAAATTATCGAGCAAGCCAAAAAGCTGCAAGCTGAGCTCATTATTATTAGCAGTCATGGTCGCCATGGCGTGAGTTTATTACTGGGATCTACAGCCAATGCGGTACTGCACCATGCAGAGTGTGACGTCCTTGCGGTCAAAATAAAAAATGACAAAAAATTAGAATGAATAACCCACAACCGACAGCGAACAGCTAGCCATGGAGTTTAGAGACTACTACGACATTCTTGGCGTTACGCCAGAAGCCGATGCCAAAAGCATTAAAAAATCCTACCGTAAAATGGCGCGTCAATATCACTCTGATGTAAGTAAGCATCATAATGCCGAAGAAAAATTCAAAGAAGCGGGCGAAGCATATGAAGTATTAAAAAATCATGAGAAGCGCGCAAAATACGATGCATTAAAGCAATATGGCGCTCGCGGAAAAGACTTTAATCCGCCGCCAGGCTGGGATGATGACCGAGCTTACAATGAACAACAGTCTTCTCAATTAAAAAAAGATTTTTCTGATTTTTTTAGCAATTTGTATGGCGCTAGCTCTGGTAACAAAGGCATACCGCCGTTTCAAAACCAACAAGAATTCCAAAACCGTGGCCAAGACATTGAAACAGACATGCCCATTTTTCTTGAAGAAACATTAGTAACAACAACAAAACCAATTTCCTATCATCTTGATGGCAAGAACAAAACGCTGCAAGTAAAAATTCCTGCGGGCACCGCCAATGGCGATCGAATACGTCTTAAAGTACAAGGCGGTAGCGGTTATGCTGGAGCAGCTAACGGTGACCTCTATTTGCGAATAAAATGGATGCCAGATCCGCTGTTTGATGTGGAGTACCACGACTTAATACTCACCCTGCCGCTATCACCATGGGAGGCTGCGCTGGGCACTAAAATAGAAATTCCTACCTTACGCAATAATATTCAATTAAGCATACCGGCTAATAGCCAATCGGGGCAGCGTTTACGTATTCGAGGCCAAGGCCTTAATAGCAAAATTGGCACGGGAGATCTTTACGCCGTACTCAAAGTCGTTATGGCTGCCTCAACTAACAATACAACAAAGCGACTTTGGCAAGAGTTGTCTAAGGCAGAAAATCTTGACCCAAGGACTGAATGGAGAAAGTCATCATGAGTAACACCACCTCACTCCAACTCACCTTAACAGAGCTTTGCCAAGCCACTAGTCTAGGTAGCGATACGTTAATAGAAATCATCGAAGAAGGCATCCTAGAACCGATAGGCACGACACCAGAAACTTGGCAATTCAGCAACCATACAATTGGCATTGCTCAGAAAGCTGCTCGCTTACATAATGACTTAGAGATCGATTAACCTGGTATTGTACTGGCTATAAGCCTTATTGAAGAAGTGGAGCAACTGCGTGACGAAAACCAACAGCTTTGACAGCAGCTACAGAGATTTACACCACATAAACCCTAAATAGTATCAATGGAGAACAATCATGAAAGACCTACCTCATAATTATGCTATTACTTCTATACTGAACAACGATGGGCAGGTAAGCCTTAAAGCTAACAATACGCCTAAAATGGTTATCACCGCTCCGCCAGAGTTTGGTGGCCCCGCAGGGAACTGGTCACCAGAAACACTCCTAGTAGCATTGGTGGCAAGCTGCTTTTTACTCACCTATCGCGCACTGGCAAGTGCATAAAAACTAGACTGGCAGTCATTCTCATGCGATGTCAGCGGGAACTTAGACAGCGTTGATAAAACACTGCAATTCACTGAATTTACTATTACTGCAAATTTAATAATAAGCAATTCAACCGATATTAAGAAAGCAGAAAGATTACTTAAAAAATCAGAAGAAAGCTGCCTTATTAGGAATTCACTGACACCCAAAATTATATTAGAAACGCATATATGTTCAGATAACGAATGATTTATTAACGATAAAAGGCAAAGAAGAGAACGAAGCGAAAAATTAACACACTCCAAAAAAGTCATTTTTGGAGTGTGGATTTTCATTATTGTGAAGCAACTAAATAGGCACCAATTAAAGCCAAAATAACACCGATTGCCTTTCTCCAAGTAAACTCCTCTTTTAACAAAAAGTAAGCAAGTAGAATTATGAAGACTGTTGAAAGCTGATTATAAATCGCAGCCCTTCCCGCTTCGAGATATTTAAATCCTGCCATCCATGTTGTCGCTGCAAGAAATGAACCGAAAACAGCCATCGGAATCATCGTTTTCCAAGTATCAGGTCTATAAAAACCCAAGAATAGTTTTTCTTTCACATTATGAGGATGCCGAATATAAGCCCATGCAATCATCGCTATAGTGGCAATTAAATAACGATAGCCAGACACCCAAAAAATTGATGAGTCACGGTATATATCACGTACAATCAAAATACTAAAAGCCATAATAATATGAGCAGACGCCGCCAGTAAAATCCCCACCATTAGATCTTTTGAACTTTTAATTTCAGCTGTCATAGTTGCACCCACAAAAACACCTGAAACAACAAGAAAGCCACCTATTAGCTCCCAGTTTGTTAGCCGCTCTCCAAACATTAGAAAACCAATACAGGTTATAGCCGGTGAGTAAGCGCAATCAGCAAGTGCTTGTAAGCTTGCACCTAAGCGATTAAGCGCAGCAGCAATCATAGGGTCCGCAAAACATATTCCTATAACAGCACTAAAAGTTAGACGTAAATAGTCGGCTCGCGAGAGATCAATAAAAAAGCTTTCACCCAACACTAACATGACAGAAACTAAACAAATAATAGCGATACAGTTTTTAAAGAACGTCAAAGGAATAGGTGGTATTTGATATCCTGCAACGCGCATAAGGATGACTGAAAACGACCAAAACAGCGCCGAAGACACTGCAAATAAATCACCTAAAAGCATTTTACATAAACCTGTTAAATATCCAGAATCTCAGGACATGATTTAGCGAAAGAGAATAACGACTTATCTCTAGAACGAAAGGATTCATCAGGATTACATTAAATGGAAGAGAAACCAGAACGTATTATTAGAATAAAAAAGATTATAACGATTACTCATCGTTAAACAAGGCTAATGCGCTAGAGGATGGTCACTATCAAGAAGGTTAGCCGCTATATTATTGACTTTGACTTTGACTTTATTAATGACTATGACTCTATTAACGACTATGACCCTATTAATAGGAATAAGCTAAACAATCTTCAAGTTTCTATCAATAATGGTTTTAGGCTGCACTGCTAAACCTGCAGAATAACGAGCGCGATTTAAGCTCTTACTTAATATCTTTTTTTGTTTAAATACTGACGCCCTCTCTAGACATTCAACAATATCACCCACCGACTCAATATCATCAATTTCCTGATCAGAGATTTCCAAATCACAACTCTCTTCTAAATTGACAACAATGGATAAGCGTTCGAGTGAATCTATATTCAGCTCACTGAGTAATGTATCAGACTCGATGGTCTCGATATCTGAAGTGAGGTTACCTAAGATCAATTGAGAAACCAGTTTATCAAAACCTACCATAGACATGGTATTCATCGCGATTTCCTTTTGTCTTTTAAATTATAAAAATTAAAGAATTGTTCTTGGTATATCCGTATTACTTTTGGATGCTTAAAATACTTTTATAAATATATACGTGATCTTTAGAAATTCTTAAATGATTTTATATTTCTAATTAATACTTTGCTGATATTAGATGCGAAAATTATTTATTTATTGATTTACTTACTTTATTTATTGGCTTTATTAAGCTATTTAAATTAACTAAATGGCTTGTGCTGCTCAATGACTCTACTAGAACATAGCTACCCACTTTGTAAAATGGTTGAACGCGCCATTATTATTAGCATTTCGGGACAGCTGGCTGATAGCCAATAAAGAAAGTCTAAACAGAAAAGAAGGAGGTAAAAATTAAAATTCAAAATTATCATTAGCTTACAATAAGAACCACTAAAAAAAGAGCAAAAAAACCGGGCCAAAGCCCGGAAAAAAAAGACAACCAAATGACCTGATTTGGTATATCGAAAAACTGTTTTACTGAAACTGAAGCTATATCAGTTATCAATAATGCGAATGCTCTATTTCTGCAATTACTCTTTTTTTACTCTGCTCTTACTTTGCTTGTACTTTATTCTGCAAATAGATTATTCGACCGATGTGAGACATTCTGCGCCTCTAAAAGACTAAGGACCATGGTCAAACTGACACAATCACTTAGCATTTAAGGCCATATTGGAATAAAGCGGCTATTAAGAGATGAATTCTCATTAGAAAAGGTTTTTTAGTAAGGGTATGGAGGTAGAAGGTTATAGGAATAGGTGGTTTTCAAGAATAAATACAAAAAATCAATACGGAAGAAAATCAAATTAATAGTTAACATCCGTTTGTTCTACAGAATCGGCATCAAAATTAATTAATTTAATCCGCGATAACATTTTAGATACTAGTGCTTGATCAACTAGTTCGCTGGACAATAACTCAACATGACTAATTGCACCCGACTCTTCAACCACCATACGAAATAAAACCTTTCCAGACAGCGATGGATCATTGCGCAGTACTCGATTATAAATCGCAAAAATGCCGCCTTTATTAGTATCCATTATGCGTCGAATAGATTCAGCACTTCGACCACTCTCAATCCTATTATCACTAGCAGCCGCTTGTCCACTGTTAGCCATATTCGTGCCGCTTGGCGCATTAATCAACGTCATTTCACGGGCCGATAAAGCGACACCACCAGTATTCTGACTCAGAGCCGCATTATTAATACCGCCTACTTTACTCTGAGCTTTTGATGCGAGTAATTTTCGCTCGGTCACTTCTGCCTGTGCCGCCCCTCGGGTTAAATTACTGCGCTTGACCTGTGACATGTCTACAGACTCTCGCATCGCTGGTAGATCATCGGCAAAAGTAAGCAAACCTGATGTTGCGGCTTTATGTCTCGCTTGTTTCATTAAATCGACAGGCTGGGTTTTCACTTTTGGTTTCACGATTTTTTTAGGTTCGACAATGGGTTTAGGTTTTACCTTTTTTGTCGGCACGGGTTTTACTATAGGTACAGGCAACGGCTTTGGCTTTTCAATGATTGGCGGAGCAACCACTCGCTCGGCAATAATTAAACGCGTGTATTGCTCCCTCGCCTTAACGACTGGCTTAACGGCATTATCAGGCACAGTAAAAAACGGTAGCAGTATTGCAACCACTAAGAACAAACCCACTGCATGACGCAGAAAACGCTTAAAACGACGATCTTCAACAACCTCTGTCTGCCATGGCATAACAGAATCACTTGGAGAGCCCCACTGGTTTTTTTGAAGGATTACTTGACTCATACAGCAGGGCTTCCTTTACCTGCGGAGATTACTCGATGACTCAATGCAGCGCTTATGACATAGAAGCTGAGCGCTACCCTAATACACGAAACAGTGATGCTGTTTCTTTAAAGCTCTCTTATCACCTGCCCTGGCCTGCCGCAGTTAAATCCAGATTCGGTTATTTTACTGATAGCTGGGGAATAAAAAGCCAAAGTATTGAAATCGATTACTCTCAAAAAATCAATAACCGCTTAATGGTTGGTTTGCGTATTCGCCAATACCAACAAGGCAATGCCGATTTTTATGCCAGTGCCTTTGATGTTGATAGCGCACTGCAAACCTTTGTGGGCCGCGATAAAGAGCTCAGTGAATACAGTAGCTTTTCGGTGGGTGTAGGCGCAAGTTATGAATGGAC
>Ga0115007_10000793_pt1 | contig 20848 bp, 19 predicted proteins | sample ArcOceMetagenome_2_FD_87166 | JGI IMG/M metagenome (GOLD analysis project Ga0115007, IMG submission 87166) | Marine eukaryotic phytoplankton communities from Arctic Ocean - Arctic Ocean ARC135M Metagenome | ecosystem: Environmental > Aquatic > Marine > Oceanic | place: Arctic Ocean | collected...
TCAACAAGGCAAGGGATGACGGCGTGACGATGCTGTACATCGCCGCTCAACAGGGCCACGAGGCGGTAGTGCGGACGCTGATGGAGGCGGGCGCGGACGTCAACAAGGCGACGGATAACGGATGGACGCCGCTGGCCATAGCCGCTCAACAGGGCCACACGGCGATTGTTCAGATTCTCAGGGATGCCGTATTGGTCCAGATGCAGCATTTGTCTTTGTAAATACCAGACGCACGATTTTGTATACCCTAACATCGATATTAAAGCTTCGCCTTCGCCCCCCCACCGCCCTCGCTCGCGTCATTTTTCGTCCCGATTTTTGTGACTTCTTTTCATTCGAACCGCGTCTGCCATTTCACAACCGCGCTCGTCACACGCACGATGTCTGCGTTCCAGGAAGAATTCAACCTCGCCGTTGAGGTCGCGAACAAGCTTCCCAAGGCTTCAAACGAGGACATGCTCGAGATGTACGGCTGGTTCAAGCAGTCCAACCTCGGCGACGTCAACACCGGTACGCCACGCCCCGACGATTGTTCGGTCCGATCGGTTTTCCTCACTCCCGACCCGACCGATCGTGGTCGCTGACCTGTCCTGTCCGTCTCGTTCCAAAATCCGCACAGCCCGGCCCGGTATGTTCGACATGAAGGGAAAGGCCAAGTGGGACGCGTGGGAGAAGTGCAAGGGCGTTTCCAAGGAAGAGGCGATGCAGAAGTACTGCGAGGTTATCAAGCGCCTGTCTGCGTAAGTGGAGACGCACGCAAAAAAGCTGACGCGTGTGTTTTCGTCCGATGATGACGACCAACGGCGCCACGCCGTGAAACCGTTCGTGACATTGTTTATATCAGTCCATGTGCGTCTCAGCAACAAACCTGCACTTCCTTACATCTCTCCAGTCACGTAAACGCGCTCGAACCCGACGCTTCCGCCTTTTCCTCGTGTAGCCCCGCAACCCTACGCACGCTCGCGTTAACGAAAAAAATGGTTCTTTTGACAGTCACATCAAACCGCAAAGAACCTATAAGTTATCGGATACTGAATTGGACGTGAACTCCCGCGCTCTCTTTCGGCGGCGCGGCGCACCGCGACGCCGCCTGATATTTGGACCTGTCCCGCACGCCGCATCCGTGAGGCATTCGTGGTGCGAGCACACCGTCCCCGCTGGCCCGGCGCGCCACCGGTGCTGCGGTGACCGCGAGGCCACGGGCGAAGTCCGCATTCCACGTTTGCTGACGTTGATTTAGCGTGGGGACGAAAAATGGCGAGCTCCGGGGACGCGCGTCCGGTCGACGACGGAACCGTGCATACCGCAAACGGCGCGACGCAGATCCACGATGAGGTACGTGTAACAAACACCGCGCTTCGCACGGAAAACGTTCGGACACACGCGGTTGCGACGAAGCCAAGGATCCCTGACAATCGAAATTCGCGCCAAACCCGCGGGGACGCGGACACGCTTCGGGAACCCCACCCGCAAATACTGACCGCACTTTTCTTCGCTTCCGACACGAAAAAAAAAAACAGTCTCGTTTCGTCCCCGCGCTGCGGGCCGGCGAGCACGGCGACATCGGCCCTCGGCGTAGCATGGAGGACGCTGTTTTCGTTGACGGACCGTGTGTTAGTGGCTCGTGTGCTTTTTACGGTGTGTTCGACGGCCACGGAGGCCGGGCGGCTGCTGATTTCGTGAGCAAACGCTTGGTCCCCGCGATTCGTGCGCTCGCCAAAAAGAGTTCAAACGGGAACGGCGACGGCGTTACCGGCGGCGGCGGCCTTGACGTGGATTCCATCGCGGCCTCACTGAAGACCGCGTATACACAGACCGATTTCGAGTTCAAACAAAGTGCGACCACGGAGGAGGCTTCCTCCGGGACCACCGCGCTTGTGGTTTGCGTGTGCGGCGACGCGCTGCTCGTGGCGAACGCCGGGGATTGCCGGGCGGTGCTGTCGCACGTGGGCAAGGCGGTTGATTTGACGGTTGACCAGAAACCTTCGCTGGCGTCGGAAACGGCCCGGATACAGCAAGCAGGTGGGTTCGTGGAGGACGGGTACGTCAACGGCCACCTGGGGGTTAGTCGGGCGTTCGGGAATTTTCACGTCGTGGGGCTGAAGGGCGTAGGCGAGAACGCCGAGCGCGGGCCTTTGGTGGTGACCCCCGAGATCACGAGGCGAACGTTGGTAAACGGGGATGAATTTTTGCTAATAGCGTGCGACGGGCTGTGGGACGTTTTCTCATCCAGCAACGCGGTGGATTTTTGTAGACGCAAGTTAAGGGAACACAACTCCCCGCAGCGAGCCGCGAAGGAACTGTGCGACGAGGCAAAGAAACGGGACACCGCGGATAACGTCACCGCGGTGGTGGTTTGCTTTTGCGAAACGTTTGAACGGAGCGGGGAAAGAGTTGGAAGAGTTGGATCGGCGAGCGGCGAGGAAAAATCCCAGCAGAGCCTGGGCGCCTCGATTTCAAGTGAAGGCCTTTCTTCGCTTCAAAAGGCCCTGCGAAGCGACGAAACCGCGGCCGCGAGCGCCGCGCTGCTGTCACCGACGCTCGCAAGGAACGTACCGGCGGGCCAGCGAAGGCTCACGCGCGTCGCGAGCATCAACCCGTCGTCGCCGAACTGCAGCCCAGACGGGGACGGTTTCGGCGGCTTTTCCGCTTTCGAGTTGGCGCTTTCCAAAGCGCGCGCGGTGGATACCGGGGGGGCGGCGGTGGAACACCTGAGCTCGCTGACGGAGGAGGGTGGTGGTTTGGGGAACGGCTAAGTAGTCTATCACGGGGGGTGCGTTTATTAAACAATGCGATAGTTGTGCGATGACTCGATGTTCTTCTTTTTTGACAAACAAACGAGCCACTACACTAGTCGATCATGGTCTAACTCATATCTAGATGCCTTTCGCGATGACGCCGTAGTCGATGGGTACGTGTCGGTCGATGTCGTTGTTCGAAGGCGGCATGGGGGCATCCGACCACAACCCTACCATCACCGCCCTCCCTTGTCTCCCATTTCCTTCCCCAGCCTTTCATCCGCTTCCATTTGCTTCGCGCCTTTGTCCGCTTGCTCCAGCACCACGTCGCAGCACTCGAAGTAGATATCTTTCAGCCGGTCCACGACGCGCGAATCGGCGTCGTCGCGCTTCAGCGCGACGCGCATGTTTATCACGCAGTCTATTAACCGCCCCGGCCGCACGTCCCTGACGTCGAAGACGTCCATTTTTTTCTCGTCCTCCTCCCCTGCCATCTCGTTCCGTTGCTTGAACCCTCTTGATACTCTTTTCAGTTTTATCTTGCCCCCGTCCGCGTCCCGGGCCTGGTCTAAATCGCGACACTCATCCAGGGTGTCGTGGACGAGCGCGCGTCGTTTCAGCGACTCGTTCACGACGCAAAGCTCCTTGATCATGGAGGCTTCCGCTTTGGGGATTTCGCTTGGCGAAAAAGCGCGGCTGGTGACCGTGGTGCCGAACACGCCGTCGTCAGCGCACTCCGGGTGCATCTGCCTGGTCGTTTCCCGGACCAGCAGAAGCTGCCAAAGCAACTGCCAGTTCGGCACGTGGTCCTGGCTTTCCATCTCGTCCACTAACCGGGACGCGACTTGTTCCACCGACTGAATCGTCGCGCTCGGTACCTCCATGCCGTCCACGTACCCCCCCCCCGTGTGCGCCACGCGCAGCACTTCCACCCGCGCCTCTTTCGATTTCAAACGTGAAACAAGCTGCACGACCTGGATATCAGCACCCATCTCGCCCGTCACCGCGCTCAGCACCTCTTCGCGAATCGCGGCGAGCATAGAGAGCAATTGAAAATCCCCCCCGCTTTCCGCAACCTGGACGTACGCGGAAAGCGCAGCCATGAAGCTCCCGTCTAAAACCGGGAGGTGTTTCCGGACCACAGCGCGCAAAATTGCTTCCTTGTCAATCGTGGAAGGGAACGACGGTTGCGACGACGACGACGTAGAGACTCCATCGTCGTCGTCGTCGCCCGGGATCACCTCCTCCACCGCCTCCTCCACGAACACACGCTCCACGGTTTCCTTGATGATCAAATCAAGCGTCGCGGCCGCGCGCTCCACGCTCTCCACCAGCGCGTCATCCTCGTCCACGGCGGAGGTCACGACGCGGTGGCGAACTCCGGGAAGGACGCGGCGGGGCGGGGAGGCGCGCGAAACGCGTAGGGCGGCGGCGGGGCGTGCGGAACGGGTCGCGCGCGACGACGCCCGCGGCGCTACCTGCGAAAAAGACACCGCCGCGACGGACATGAGCACCGAGACGCGTGCGTACAACACGTCAGGACGGGTTCGGTCCGAACCACCGGGTGTGTCTCGAGCACTGACGACCTGCGCAGGGAAGAGCGTCGGCATCACCAAATCGTCGTCGTGCTGTTTTTGGTCTTTCTCGACACTCCTAAAAAACTGATAAATGGGCCACTCCTGGTTAAAAATTCTCGTTGAGCATCATCCTCGCTCGCCTTGGGCGTCCCCAGGAACCGCCTGCTCACCGATTGACCCGAAAACAGGCTCACGAGATATAGGACGTCGCCGTGTACACGGTGACGCAAAGAATTCCAGGTTGCGACTCAGAGAAGACCTCCAATAAATACCAAACCCCCAAAGGGGTGCCGTCAATCTTGGAACATCCTCGTTTTTCGCAGACTGTTTTTCGCGCGAAGGGACACAATTTTTCAGATAAAGCAATTTTTCGTGTCACAATCATTGCACAGTCAGGTGCGCGGTTGTCTGTCGAGCCCCCACCCGCGCGTGTGGACGCTGGGTACGCTGCCCTCCGTGCTTAGGCGGAAGGGTAGTACGTGTGGTGTGTCTCGAAGGTCGAGGCGCGACACGCGCTTGGTCGCGTTCGCGGTGGGCGAACGCGGTGAAGTTCGGAACCTTGTCGAAGGTACGCGGCTTCCCACAGTTTGGAATTCTCCCGAAACCATCCCTGCCCGTACCTCACGTCTGTCCGCCCCAAGCTGCGACATCCGCGTCCACTCCGCGCGCGCGGAGTGTCGTACCACCTGTCGGTAGTGTTTGACCCGCGTGTGACACGAAAACGCGGTTTCGTGCGCCTCGACAGCCGCGCCCAACCCGCCGATCTGTGATGCTTCTTTTACTTTCGGGAAACGACCCAACGGGATCGACGTGGAAAAAAAACGAAGACACGCGGCCCGGCCAGTGACGCCGCACGCCCCACCCGACCGACCTTTGTGTACACGCTGACGCCTTTTCCCTCGTATCGGTACTCAAGAAACAGGTGATCCGGGTGTTCCAGAGGTTTCAGCTTCACACCGGCCACCACCGCGCTCCCGCGTGACACACGTCAACCGACCGCATCGTGCTCGTTCGTGCTCAAAGCTGGCACCCGGCAAAAAACAGGGGCAACAAAGAAAAGAGGCGCACAATTTTTAGTCGCGTCTCCTACTTACACCCCGCCGCGTCCGTCCGATGTTCACCTCCGCGCACCCCCGCGCGACCCCCTCCGCGCCGTTGGACTTGCCCCACGGCAACGCCTCGACTCGCGAGCGGTCGCGCCTGAGCCGCACCGCGCCCGAGGCGCGGCACCACAGCTCGCTTCTCGCGGCTTTGCAGGAGGAGGACACGGAAGACGACGAGATCTCGGCGAACTCGGTGTCGGACGACGACGGGTTCCCGTTCGCGAGTTTGACTTTGGACGAATCGCGGGGGGGGTCAGCGCTGCACACCCCCCGGGGGTCGCACCGCCTGGTGACCACCAAGGACTCCACGGAGTCCCCCACGTCGCCGCTGGTGACGCACAAAACGCACAGCAAGACGTACGGGTTCGCACCGCCCAGCGGCGGCGCCGCGGCGTCCACGCCGTTCGCGGATGCGTTCACGGACGTGCCAGGCACGTCGTCCCTGTTGCCCTCCCTGGACATGTTCACCGACGACGACCCCTCGGTTACGGTCAAGATGCGCGGCGTGAAGGACCTGGAGGTTACGCTGCGCAAAAACGAAACCGCGGCTTCGCTGAAGTTGAAACTAGAGCAACTAAGGCCGAACCAGTACCCGCGGGACTTTGGCGGGCTGGGTTTGCGTGACCCGCAAGCCGCCGGGTCGCTGTTTTTCGGCTCACAGGAGTTGCGGGACGGCCCTTTGAACCACTACGGCGTCGCGGACGGCGCGACCCTGGAGTTGCGACCGCACGGCAACGGGTTTGCGAACGCGGGGGGGGGTATTTCCATTCCCAACCGCTCGTTACGCGAACGGCACAGCTGGAACGCGGCGGGGCATTGGAAACCGCACGCGGTGGCGAATGCGCCGGCTGGGTCCGATTGGTCGGCGTCGGCTAACGCGTCGGGCGGCGGCGGCGGCTGGTCCGGGTTCGGAGACGGCGCGAGTAGCGCTTCGTCGTCGGAACGCGGGACCTACGGCTCCCCCGAAGTCGCCCGGTCCTTCGACCTCGCCCGCCGAGGCCTGGCGATGGGCAACCGCCCCACGCTCGCGAACAGCGGCACGGGTGGGGCGTACTTCCTGAAAGGCAGCGACGGGGAAACCTGCGCCGTGTTTAAACCCGCGGATGAAGAGCCGAACGCCAAGAACAACCCGCGCGGGCGCAACGTGGGGAACGCCGCGGGGGAAGGGTTGCGCAAAGGCACGCGGGTCGGGGAAGGCGCGTCGCGTGAGGTCGCCGCGTACCTCCTGGACCACGAGTCCTTCGCCGCCGTGCCCGCCACGTCCCTGGCAAACCTGTGCGCCACGTCCACGGAACAAAAAGACACCGGGAAGCTCGGGTCCCTGCAGGCTTTCGTCCGCGCGGACGCCGAGGCGGAGGAACTTGGGCCCGGGCTGTTTCCCGTGCACGAAGTGCACAAAATCACGCAGCTGGATATCCGCATCGCGAACACGGATCGCAACGCGGGGAACATCTTGGTGCGCAAAACCGGCGGCGGTTTGGACGGGACGCAGATGTTTCTCGTACCAATCGACCACGGGTACGCGCTGCCGCACACGCTGGAGGATGTGTGCTTCGAGTGGGAGTTTTGGCCGCAAGCCAAGATCCCGTACGACGCCCCCACCAAGGCGTACATCGCGTCCCTTGACGTGGAGGTTGACCTTACGTACCTCAAGTCCGAGGGCATCGACCTGGCGCCCGCGTCGCAAAGGGTGCTGCGGGTGTGCACGTTGCTGCTGCAGAAAGCGGCGCACCGCGGGTGCTGCCCCGCGGATATCGCGGGCATGATGTCGCGCCCGATGCCCAACCGTTTGAGCGACTTGGAAAAGCTCGTCTCGCGCGCGGCGACTGCGGCGCTGGCAGCTCAGGGTGCGAGCACACCGCCAACGACCGTGGCGGATCCGTGGCAAGCGCTGGCTGGGAACGCCGACGCCGAAACCAAGTTTCTGGTTGAGTTTTGCGAGTTGCTGGACTCGTACCTGGAGGGATTCGAACCCGAAATGACGCTTTGAAAAGACTGTACGAACTTGTACTGTACCACCACTCTGTGCTAGATAGCGCGCGTATCCCGCGCTGATATTGTAATCCCCCACAAACGACTGTACCAAGAATGTCCAAAGTGACTCTCTACGACTAAGTCGTGCCGACTCGCTTCAGACACCAGCTGTACAAAAAGTACGGCTGACATTTCACTCAAAATACCTTTGCACAAAGCGTCACCCTCTCGCTATTTCCTTCACGCTTTCGAGTAACCGTTCAACTTCCCATTCCTGGTTGTAGTAGTGCACGCTGGCTCGCACGATGTCTTGCGGCAGGTCATCCTTCCCCTCGCCCGCTTTCCTCGTTTCCCACTCCAAACGCGTGTTGTTGCAAACCCTGGAGGTCCAGACGTTGACTCCGCGTTCGTGAAGCGTTTGTTTCACGATCGCCACGTCCACGCCCGCCACGTCGAAGGTGACGATCCCGCACCGCTCCGACCCGACATCCCTCACGGTCACGCCGTCGATGCTTCCCAGCCCTGCCCGCATTTTTTCCGCTAAAACTTTCGTTCGCGAAAACGCCTGCGTAATCCCCACGTCCAGCGCGTATTGCACCGCCACCCCCAGCCCCGCTTTGGCGCAGAACGCGACTTCGTACTGCTCGAACCGCTTCGCGCTTCGCGCCGGGACGTACGACCCCACGGAGTCCCACCGCGCGCCGCACAAATCAAGCATCACCGGCTCCACGTTCGTTTCTTCTATAAAAGCGTTTCGCGCGTACAGAAAACCAATCCCCCGCGGGCCTCGCAGGTACTTGCGACCGGTACCGACCTGGCACGATGGACGCCGAAAGTGTCAGTGTCGTATGGGCAATCAGGGAGGCGGCGGAATGAGGTAAAAGGAAAAACTCACCAGAAAATCGCACCGCGTCGCCGCCACGTCAACCACCACTTGCCCCGCGCTTTGCGTGGCGTCCAGGAGAAACGGAACTTTGAATCTTTTTGTGACTTCGCCAATCGCCTCCGCAGGGTTTACCAAGCCCCCGCTGGTGGGGATGTGCGTTACGGACACCAGCTTTACTTTTCCATTCCCATTCTTGTTAGCGTCTACTTGTAGCATCCTTTCCAGCGCGTGGACGTCGAGTTGCCCGTTTTCGTCGCTCGGCGCCGTTTCAATCACCACGCCTTTTTCTTTTGAAGCCTGCAGGTAATTGATGTAGTTACTCGCGTACTCGCACTGCGCGGTGATGATAATGTCGCCCGGGTTGAAGGAACTCAACAGCGACCCGAACGCCATCTGCCACGCAGCCGTCGCGCTTTGCGTGATTGCTATTTCGTCGGGCTGGCAGTTCAGCAGGCTCGCCAGCGCGGCGTACGGCAACGAAAGCGCGTCGGCTTTGGTTTCGCTCGTTTCGTACCCGCCGTGCATGGCTTCGTGGGTCAGGTACTCCAGCTGCGCATCGAGGACGGGTCTTGGAGGCAGGGAGGACCCCGCGGCGTTGAAGTGCGCGATGCCACCTCGGGTGTCGTGGCGAACGCCGCGCAAACCAGGCGTGTCTTCCCGCAACGCGTGCACCTCGGCGGCCGACAGGGCGTTGGAACTCGCCGCGCGGGGTCGCATAGGCGTACGAAGATGCCGAGGGTGTGATATACCTTGCGGACGCCGACCCGAGCGTTGCCTGGACACCGGCCTGGAGGCTGAAACGCCTGGAGAAACGCCTGGGTTGACCGATACGGCACGCATCACCGGCGCCATACACCTTCTCGAGAAGCACCCTCGTGCCTGAACCCCGCGCGCGCGCGCAGTGGACGGTGATGTGCCCGGTGCCGTCTTAAAAGCTGATGACTCACCAGCTCGCTCGGAACTGACGAGTTTCGCCGATCGGAAACCAACTGGCTAACGACTTCACTTCCGTTCCCGCCCCCACTCCGCTTGGCGCAGAGGTCGAGAGGTCGAGAGGTACTTGACGCGATTGCACATCGCGGCGCGTTTCACGACTCCACGTGTCCTCCAGTCTCCCCGCCGACCTCCCGAACCCAGACCGCTTGTACCCCGCGCGCGCAAAATGTCGGCCCCGCCCAAGGTTGGTTTCCTCGGCTTGGGCATCATGGGCGCGCAGATGGCCGCTCGTCTGGTTCGGTCGGGCGCGCAGGTCACGGTGTGGAACCGCAGTTTGGCGAAAACGGAGCCCTTGAAAGCACTCGGGGCGCTCGTCGCTTCCACCCCACGCGAGGTCACCACCTCGTGCGATTTGGTGTTCGCCATGTTGGCGGACCCGCAGGCGGCGATGAAAGTCGCGACGGAGGGCCCGGACGCCGCCGTCGCCGGCATCGCGGCGCGCCCCCCCACCGCAGCGCCAATCACGTACGTCGACTGCTCCACCGTGGACGCGGCGACTGGTGAGTTCGTGGGAAACGCGGTGCGTGCGGCGATGGTCGCGGGCGCCGCCGACCCTGACAAAGGAGGGTTCCTCGCCGCCCCCGTATCAGGCGGGTGGCGCGATTGCCGCGACGGAACGCTTTTGTTTCTGTGCGGCGGGTCGCGCGCCGCGTACGACGCCGCGTGCGTGCCTCACGGCTTGGACGCGATGGGGCACAAGCGTTGGCTTTTGGGTCCTAATCCAGGCGACGCCGCGAGGGCGAAGCTGATGTTACAGGTGATGATGGGGAACATGGTGGGGAGCTTGGCGGAGATGATGGCTTTGAGTAAAGCCAGCGGGCTGGACGAGCGCGCCGTTTTGGACGTGTTGTCCAACAGCGCGATGGGAAACCCGTTGTGCACGGCGAAAGGGAAGCTTATGATGGAAATGAAATACGAACCCAACTTTCAGGTGTACCTGCAGCAAAAAGACCTGAGGCTGGCGCTGCAGCTCGCGGACGACTTGGGCGTGCCGGCGCCAATCAGCGCCGCCGCGAACGCGCAGTACGTTCGCGCGCGACAGATGTGTCTCGCGAACGCCGACTTCGCCGCCGTGCGCATGGCGTACGAAGCGGAAGTTCCACCGGACAAGGAGAGCGAAACCGGAGAGCTTAACTGAAACTTAACTTGTGGTACTTCCAAATATGAAATACCACGATTACATCCGATAATTGCGAAAACCTACAGCGACGCGAGCGAAACCGAGGAACTTAACTGAGTCCTGACTGACGGTACTTCCAAATATGAAATACCACGAATAATACGAAATTGCGAAAAGCTAAAGCGACGCAAACAGTCGCCACCACGCTTTTGACGCGAAACGTTTCGGCGAGAACGGGTCGAGGTCAACTCCCGGGTCCTTTCCCACCGCCATCGCCGCCACGACCCGGCCCGTGATCCCCCCCAGCGTCCACCCGATGTGCTGGTGGCCAAACGCGTAGAGCACGTTTTCGAATTTCGAGCTTTTGCCGATCACGGGAAGCGCGTCCGGTAACGTCGGCCGGAACCCCAGCCAGTCGTTTTGGGTGTCGCGTTCGCCAAACGCAAACGCGTCGGGGTCAAACAAGGCGCGCGTCGCGAGGTCCAGTTGCGTGAACCGTTTCGACACCGGACCTAGTTCGATCCCCCCCAGTTCCACCAAACCAGCCGCGCGCACGCCTCCCGCCATGGGGGACACGATGAAGCCGCCTTCCGAGGAACACACCGGGCGCGTCAACGCCGGGGGGGACGTTTTTTCGGTTTCGGTTTCGGGTACACACGACGACCACTGCACGCTGTATCCTCGCTCGGTGTCCAGCGGGAGGTGGTCGCCGCACTGTTTGGCGAGATTTGCGGAATGCGCGCCCGCGGCGATGACTGCTGTGTTTGTTTCCGTGTTTGTTCCGTCACGCATGGTGAGACGCACGGACCCGACGGTCGTTCCGTGCGCCACGGATTCCACCCGTCCGAAATCGCCGCACCGAATCTCACCCCCCTTTGCCACGAATCCGTCTCGCATGGCGCGCAGCAACGAACGCGGGTTTTTCAAAAACCAGCCATCCTCGAACCACCACGCCCCCCCCTTCGTCACGTCGTAACTCAAATGAGGCTCCAGGCCGCGTACTCCGGACTGGTCAAGGGCTTCCATTTTCAGGGAGCCGCCCGACCAACCTTCCCTGCGCAGCGCGGCGGCGCTTTGCGAGTTTTGGTTGTGCACGTCTTTCTGCAGCAGCAGGTACCCGCGGCGCGCGGCGAAGGCATCGCACGCTGTGGCTTTGTTCGGGGCGTAAATACCCATCTCGCCGTCGATGTCAATGCCGCAGTGTTCCCACGCGTCGTTATACCCGGCCTCGGCGTGGCGCAACAGCGTTCCCAGCGCGAGCGCGGTTTTGCGCACCTCACTCGGCGCGCACGACGCCAACGCCCCCAAGCACCACGGAACCATCTTCGTTAAGTGCGATCCAAACGCCACGCGAAGCGCGCCTTTGGTACTCAAGATCATCCCCGGGGCTTCCCGCCACAGCCCGGGGCGCTGTGTTGGGACGTTGGCGTAAAACGCAAACGTCCCCGCGTTGCCGCTGGAACAGGAATGAAGCCCTCCCACGGAAGGCCCGGCTTCCATCAAGATGACGTGCTTCCCGAGTCGCTGTAAATGAATCGCACATGAAAGACCCACGAAACCGCCCCCAACAACCACCGCACTGGACCGGACGGCCGCCATGGCCTCCGCGCAGGCTCCACACCGATGCGCCGCGTCTACGCACGTATGCTCGCCAACGCTGGCGCCGCCGCGATGGCGGCGTTCCGGGACGCTCACGACCCGCGCGCACTTTGTCTTTGTCTGACGAATGTCCTCAAACGAAACTGTGACCGAAATCCCTCGGCACTTTTCCGTCCTCGTCACAACCCCGACCGCGCCCCCGCGTGACCAGCCAGAAGCTCTCTGATCTTCCGAGCCTGAGCTCTGGTTCGTTTCGAACGATGTCGCTCGCCTTGACCTCCGCGGTCGCGCGCGCGCGGGGCCCCGTCGCGGCGTGCGTCACCCGGTGCCTAAACCGCGCTTCCCCGGATTCGGTGGGTCGATCCGCCGCGCCCCCCCTCGCTTTGGTCGCCGCGTGTACTCCGCGCGGCAGCGCGGTGGGTACGCCAGCATCCACCAGCGCGACGTCACCGCGTTGCGTTGCGCATCGCGTGCTTCACCAAACCGGCGCGCACCGAGCTCCACGGACCGCGCGATTCTCCGCGGTGGTCAACGCCAACGCCACCGAATCCGACACGACCGCCGCGGACGACTGCGTGGAAAAAATTGAAAAAGTGCAGCAGCGTCTCGGCGTGACGCTGAGCGACGCGCCCACGGTGGGGTCGGTTCCCCCGGTGGTGGTTGTTATGAGCGGCCCTTCCGGGGTGGGGAAGGACGCGGTGCTTCGGCGGCTTTTGGAGTTGAAACCGAGCCTATCGATGTTAGTCACCGCGACGGACCGCGCGCCGAGAGCGGGTGAGGTTGACGGCGTGGATTACCACTTTGTCACGACACAGACGTTTCAAAAGATGATCGCAAACGACGAACTCATAGAGCACGCGGTGGTGTACGGGCAGTACAAAGGCATACCGAAATCGTCCGTCCGCGATAAACTCAGCGAAAACGCAGACGTGGTGTTGCGGCTGGACGTGCAAGGCGCGGCCGCGGTTAAAACGATGATGCCGAACTGCGTGTCCGTCTTCGTCGCCGCGGAGAGCGAACTGGCGCTGGCGAAACGGCTGGCGAAAAGAGGCACGGAAACGCTGGACGAACTCACGAAGCGCGTGGAAACAGCGCGCGCGGAAATGGCGCGCGTCCACGAGTTCGACTACGTCGTCGTCAACGGAGAGGGGAAGCTTGAGGAAGCCGCGGCGAGGCTGGGGGCGATCATAGACGCGGAAAAGTGCAGGCGGGGGAGACAGGTAGACAGGGTGTGACTTTTGGGGAAATCCCCCTGGATCTCCAAAAAAATCTCGGAACTCTCTTTTGTCGTTCGAGCCCGAACCGACGGCGGTAGGACTCGTCGTGGCATTCCACGCGCGCGTGTCGTCGTGTCCATGTCTGCGGCCACAACCCACGCGTCGTGTGGTCTTGTTTGTAAGGGCAAGGTGTGCGAACCACGGTCGTCCGTCACCGCGCACCTCATCCTGGGGTGCGCGTAGACAAATCGTCGTCTTTGTGTGCGCCCTCGTTTTACGGCCCGAAAATCATTCATTCATCGGAGGATGGGCAAACACTCGTCGTACTCAACCCTGTGGTTGCGCATCGCGTTGCTCTTGTTGTTTCAGTGCGCGAGCGCGTATGACTTCAGCACATGCTGTGGCTCGAAGCTGAAGCACTGGTTTGATTTCTCGGACACGGACGAGTACGGGTCATCGGAGCTTACCAAGATTCCGAGCTTCGCGGACAAGATGGGCAACTCCGCAAGTCACGCAGTGAACGGCAACGTTCAGTACAAGGTGGATGTGCAAAACGGGCTTAACGCAATTTCCATCGAGTCGGACAAGACCGCGTTGACGTTTGCTTCGACCTCAGCGGGACGAAATCCAGAGGTGTTCCTTGCGTATAGAGTCGTGTGCCAGTGCACGCGAATCAGCAATCATCTCGCGACGGATATTTCCGCTGGTGTTGTGTTCGGTGACCAGAACAATGGGTATGGCTTTGGCACGTACAGAGAGAATGTAAATTCCGTAGGCATGACCAGCACATCTGGCACACCATTCAAGAGTCTATCAGCGAGCTATGACGAATGGCATGTTGCCAATATATACTATGGCGAAACCAGTGACGGATTTCTCAGTATTGACGGAGCAGCCACGACTTCCTATTTTGGCATAAGTGGAAAGTACGTCGCGTCGTCGCTTTCCTCGGTAGCTATAGGAGGAATTACTTTCGCTGACAAACACAACGTTGATCACTACGTCGGCGAGGTACTCATCTTCGAGTCCAAGCTCACGGACACCGAGCGCGATACCGTCACCGGGGAGCTGATGTGCAAGTGGACAAAACCCAAGCCGTTCCCCGATCGCGCCGCGCTCAAGGCCGCGGTGGACAGCTGCTTGGACGTGAACTACGGCGACCCAACCGGCATGGCGTGTTGCTCCAAACCCAACGTGGACTGCGGCGTCGCGGGTACATGCGAGATGGACAAGTGGGACGTTTCACTGGTGACGAGCATGTCCGAAATGTTCAGGGACAAGGGTCAGTTCAACGCGGACATCTCGGCGTGGAACACGAGCTCAGTCACGACCATGTGGGGCGTCTTCTATGTAAACAATGGCCTCACGGCGTTTAACCAGGATATCGAGCTGTGGGACACCTCGCAGGTCACGGACATGGGGCAAATGTTCTTCCGGCAGTCAAAGTTCAACCAGGATATCGGGTATTGGGACACCTCGCAGGTCACGGACATGGGGGCCATGTTCTCGTGGGCCACGCAATTCAACCAAGATATCGGGTCGTGGGACACCTCGCAGGTCACGAGCATGTGGAGGATGTTCAATGGCGCCTGGGCGTTCAACCAGGATATCGGGACGTGGGACACCTCGCAGGTCACGAATATGGATACTATGTTCCACGGCGTCGCCACCTTCAACTATGATATCGGGTCTTGGGACACCTCGCAGGTCACGACCATGAACAGCATGTTGAGGGATGCCGACTTGTTCAACCAGAATATCGGTTCGTGGGATACCTCGCAGGTCACGATGATGGACGATATGTTCAATGGCGCCTACGCATTCAACAAGGATATCCGGTCGTGGGACACCTCGAAGGTCATGTTTATGCGGGGCATGTTCAATGACGCCCGTGCGTTCAACCAGGACATAACCGGCTGGAGCACCGCGTCGCTAACCAGTTCAGGCCCAGGCGCCATGTTCACCGGCGCGATCGCGTGGCTCGACCGCTTCCACCGCATCGACGGAACCACCTCAACTGACGGGCCGCCTAGCGCATGGGCGGGGGAAGCGTGCACTGCCTCCACAGATTTAAGCGCAACGGGCGCCGACGGCAGCTTTTACTGCATCAACGGTGGCGATATTGGGGGGACCACGGGCGCGGGGTCGTGCACGTGCACAGCATGTGACGCAGGATACGAAGGTGACAGCTGCGAGACTGCGATTGCCTGTACTGCGTCAACGATCTCGAGCAAGCAGGGGAGCGACGGAACTTTCTACTGCATCAACGGTGGCGTTGTTGGTGGAACCGCCTACGAGTGCAAGTGTTTATCATGTAACGCTGGATACGGAGGTGACAGCTGCGAGACTGCGGATCTGTGCGCGGCGGATGAGCGCGTGGATGATTGTAACGCATGCGTCGCGTGTCCAGCGGGAACGACAAACGCTGCCGGCGACGACGCGTCCGGTGCCGAAACTACGTGCGACGACGTCATCTGCGGCGTCAACGAGTACGTCTCTGGAAACACATGCACGGCGTGCCCGGCCGGGACGACCAACGCAAACGGAGATAATGCTTCCGGAGGTGCTACGTCGTGTGACAAGACGCTGTGCGCGGCTGATGAACAAGTCGTGTCACATGCGTGCGCCGCGTGTGATGGGAACTCCAATTTGGCGGGAGATGACGCCTCCGGGGACAACACGGTTTGTGACGGCGAATTGTGCGCGTCGAATCAACGTGTGGAAAGTAACGAATGCGTCGCATGCGCTCCAGGAACGACCAATGACGCGGGAAACGATGCTCTCGGTGCCAACACCGCTTGTGACGTGACGTACTGCGCTGAAAACCAGCATGTGAAGGCTAACGAGTGCGTGTCGTGTCCATCGGGAACGACGAACGACGCCGGCGACGACGCTTCTGGAGCAAATACCGCGTGTTCTTCCACGGCGTGCGACGTCAACGAGTACGCCTACGGAAACGTATGCACCGCGTGTGCGGGCGGGTCGACCAATCCTGATGGCGGTGACGACGCTTCGAGAGGCGACACGACGTGCGCGTGCGCCGCGAACGAGCGAGTCGTGTCTAACGCGTGTGTGGCTTGCTCGGCGACCGAGACCAACGCCGCGGGAAATCCTGTACCTGGGCCAGACTCAATATGCACCGTAGTGCCAAACCCTCCTCCGCCCCCTTCACCATCCCCCCCGCCGCCGCTCCCGCCGCCGCTCCCGCCGCCGCTCCCGCCGCCGCTGCCGCTCGTCGCCCAACCGCCGCCACCGTCTACGGTTGAGGGGCTCGTCGCCGACGCCGAGGCGAAAACCGCTGAGGCGGAGGTTTCTCGAGACGCGCTTCTCGCTGGCATCGGCGACGAAAAGACGAAAGCGAAGGCGAAACTGTTGACCGACGCCGCGATCGCCGGCGTGAAGGTGAATAAAGTTGCGATGGCACTGACAGCGGAGACCGAGGATGCAGCGTGCGCGCAGGCGTTTTCGAAGATGCAACTCGACGCGAGCTTCGGCGCGTGCGACGTGGTTGTCAGCACGAGCAGACGGCGGCAACTGGTCGCGGATACGGCGTATGATGTCACCGTGCTCATGAGCCTAAAGACAGTGAATGCGACGGCACTCGCCGCGGCGCTGGAGAACCTCGCCGCGGAAGGCGTCACCGCGACGTCCACGGAAACCGACCCAACAGACGAGCTGCGTGCTATTCCCGGAATAGACGCTTCGAGCGTGGACAGTTTCGCGGCGGACGCGGCGGATGCGGTGACGGCGACGTCTGCGGCGATTGTAGCGGAAACAACATGGTTACCGCCGCCGCCGACGCCGCCGTCACCGTTTCCCCCGATATCTCCACCCCCAACACCGCCCCTCTCGCCACCCCCGAGTCTCATACGAGCGGACGAAGATTCCCGTGCCGCGCGCCGCGCGTTTCGCGACGTACGCGCCGCGACGTTTTTGTGTGTGACGCTTGCGGTTTTGACGGCGAATACGTGAACACCGGGTCCCTGTGTACAAAGGTGTAATTATTACAAAGATACAATTTATCTCTACAACTGCTACTCACACACCCCGCATTCCACCATTCCATCCGTGCCGCACGACCCACACGCACACACTGTGTTCGCCGTGCCAAATGCCACCGCTTCCCTCGCCGCCGCCGCCATCTCCCGCTCCGCCGCGTCCGAAGCGCGCTTCGCCGCCGCCGCTCCGGCCGCTTGTTTCGGGTCCAGTTTCTTCAACTCAAGGTCCCCCCCCCCCACCGAGTTCCCGCTGCTCCCACGCGTCGCCGCCATAGCCTCGTCCTCTGACCAGGTCTCCTCATCGCTGGACGCCGCGTCTACATCCCCCAAGCGCCGCGCGCCCGTCAGTTTCCAGTCAAACTCCCTCGCCTCGCGCGTGAGTTGCGAGCAAAAGTTTTTGAAGTTGTTGTCGTGCGGTCCGAAGACGTTGTGCGTGAGTTCGTGAATCAGGGTTTCTTTGACGCGTTGGTACACGCGGAATCCTTTCAAGTCGTCCGTTCGTAACCTCAGGTGGATTTCGTTGCCAGCGTTGACGTTGTACCCCAGCACGCACGACTCGCTGACCCCGACCTTGCCCTCCGGCGGCATCTCAGCCAACAGCGGCACTTTCCATTTGTGCTTCTCCATGATTCCCAAAATCCCCGGATCTCGCGCCAGCCGGTGAAGCATCGCGAGCGCCGCGCTTGCGGGAGGCTTGACGAAACTCGGAACGGGTAACGGCTTGTACTCCGAGAACGTATACGGGTGCTGCGACGTGGACGGCGCACCGGGGTCGTCCCGTGTGTTTGCCTTACCCGCGTGGTTTTGGCCAACAGGGCCTCGGGACACGTGGCCTTTGCGTCGCCGACGTTCACGCAAAGCCTCTTCCTCGAATCCACGCACGCGGTGGTCCACCAAAGAGGCGGAAGCCATGGCCGCAATCGCGGCGGATGGGGTGCCCATCAGCATCAGCGGCTTCGTGCTGTCGCACAGCCCGGTTACCTCGGTAACAACCAACAACGCGTCGTCGCCGCGGCCTGGACACAACGTCCCGGCCCGAACGTTGGTTGCGTGTTTCAACCCGAGGATCTTCTGCGTCGACACCGACGCGCCGGTGGCGGTTTCAAGAACCAGCCCCAGGTCCTGGACGGTCGCGGTTTCGGGAAGCGACACGACATGAACCGCGCCGTGGTACGTCACGCGCACCGTCGGTGCCATCGCCGCGCGAGGCTGCCAAGCGCGCGGAGCTCTGCCCTTGGTGGACGTCGGAAGCCTTCGGAAACAGTGGCGTTATGAAAATCGCGTGATGATGATTTTGTCAAAATAGAAGGTGTGCCCACTCTTGCCACGTCCGCACTCCTGGGCAGGCGCGGCCTGTGCGTCATGGCATCCCCGGTGGGATGTGCGATGCGCGGCGCGAGCGCGTCAAGTGCCACGGCCTCCCAAACGAACTCCAACTCCGCGCGCACACTCGCAGCAGCGCAGACGCGGTCGGGACGACGCGCGTTCTCGTTATTCAAGCCACGTGTCGTCGCCAGATTCCGCCCGCGGGCACGCGCTGGTGCCACCGACCCGGTCTGTTCCGACGAACCGAGTGTCTCCCACGGTGCTGCGACAACCCTGCCTGACTTGACCTTACCCGGGTTGACTCCGTGGCAGGTGCTCGGCATGGACGCCACGGCGGACGCGTTCGACCCCACCGTCGCGGACGCGAGGGCGGCGTTCCGAAAGCAGCTGCTGCTGTACCATCCCGATGTGTACGCCGGCGAAACTTTAGACGCCACCGCGATGACCAAGGTTCTGATCGCCGCGCTTCAAGCCGTGGTGGATGGGGATACTGCCAGTGACAGTGACCGTGATAGTGCCATCTCATCGAACAGCGGAAGCAACCCGTTCGAGGCTCCGTCCGTCTCCGCGGACGCCGTTTTCGTGAACCCCTTCGCGTGCCGAGGGAAAAGCTGTCCTTCCTATTGCTGCTGCGTTTCCAACGCGCCCGAGGCGTTCAGGTGGAGCGAGTCGACTGGCGCGGCGCGGTTCCGGCAAGACGCCAAGACGTGGAGCGATTTCGCGACTAACTACTCTGGTGATGTCAACGACACGAGTGGTAACACGCAAGACTTGGAACAAATGGCATACAGATTGAACCTCGCCGTGGGGCAGTGTCCCGTTTCCGCGATTGCGTGGGTCACCCCGGCGCAGCGATTATTTCTGGAAGGCGTGGAACTAAACGCAATGCAGGACTGGGAAAGAGGCGTAGGAATGGACGACACGGTAATGTACATCACAGAGCTGCTGCAAAAGGCGCGGTTCGAAAACGGACGGGCGAACGCGCCCGCGCGGAGGAAACCGAAGAGAAGCACGGAGTGGGTGGACTGGTACGATTGATTGAAGTCTTTGCTGGCTGTCGAGCGGACTTCAAAATAATGCGCCAAAACATTTTCGACGAAAATCCTGTCACCAGATCCAGATCCGTAAACCTACAAAACCACTCAACGGTCCTCGTGTCCTCGCAGAGCGTGCGGCGCCGCGGGGCGCGACCGGCTCGTATGGGATCCGAGGACAAGCAAGCCAAGAAGGAGAAGCGCGAGGCGCGATCTCCTGAGGACGCGGCCGCGCGCGAGGCGAAAAAGGCGGCGAAGAAAGCCAAGATCGGAGGGGGCGACGGCGGTGGCGGCGGCGGCCATGGCCACGACGGGCGCGTGCCTAGGGTTAGGGTCAGCCCCGTTCCCCCTAATTCGGATGTCGCCTCCATCGCGGCGTTCCTGGGCGTAGACGCCTCGAAAGTCGTGGTGCTGTCAGGGGAGGCCACGGCGATCATGCCCGACGACGCGGCGGCGCACCGCGCGGCGCAAGCCTTGGACGAAACGAAATTCAAAGGGCGGTTCGTGCGCGTGACGCGGGACGACTTCACACCGGGACAACTTGTTTCCTCCGCGGCAGGTGAGGCGACCGACACACACGCAGAGACGCAACCGCGCACCACCGACGACCCCCGCGGGGGATCTAGCAGATCCGCGACCGGTGTCGTGGAGGTGGAGTGCTGCGGGCAGACCGGGCGCATCATCGGCAAAGGCGGGAGTAAGATCCGGGAAATCGAAGAACTCACGGGGTGTTTGTTGCGCGTGCGGCAGGAAGACGGGATCTGCGAAGTCAGTGGCCGGGACGTAAACGCGGCGGTGCAGGAAATCAAAAATATCGTTCAGGAAGGACGCGAACGCGACGGCGGAGGAGTCGGCGGCGGCGGTTGGGGAGGGGAAACGCCGAATAATCAGTTCGGAGCGTCATCGCGTGAGCTCGACTTCGGCAACAGAAACGTCCCGCCTCCCTCTTCCAGTTACGGCCAAAGCGGTCCGGCTGGTACGGGTACTGGTACCAGTTACGGCCAAAGCAGCCACCAAATTCCCGGTCTTGAAATTCCCCAAACCAACCAACCCCTTCCCTTCGGCGTGCCGCCCCCGGGCAGCGCGTCTCGGCACGATTTGGGGGCGAACGACTGGGCGTGTCCATGCGGGTCCACGAACTTCGCGCGAAGAGGTTCTTGTTTCAAATGCGGCGCGCCGCGATCCGGAGGAGCCGGAGCAGGCGGAGGATCCGGAGGAATTGCGTCTTCATCTGCAATACCTTCGCGACGCACACAACAGTCAGCTCAATCACAGCAGCA
>Ga0115007_10000795_pt1 | contig 20819 bp, 21 predicted proteins | sample ArcOceMetagenome_2_FD_87166 | JGI IMG/M metagenome (GOLD analysis project Ga0115007, IMG submission 87166) | Marine eukaryotic phytoplankton communities from Arctic Ocean - Arctic Ocean ARC135M Metagenome | ecosystem: Environmental > Aquatic > Marine > Oceanic | place: Arctic Ocean | collected...
AAGGTTCTGACCATGCGGGATCTCTAAGAAGTCCGGCAGGCTATTGTGGCATTGTTGGTATGCGCCCGTCCATTGGTAGAGTGCAAAAGGCCCATCCGTTCTACCCTATGAAAGTATGGGTGTGAACGGTCCTATGGCCAGAGACGTAGAAGACGTTGCGTTGTTTTTGGACGCTATGAGTGAAGAGGACCCTCGAGATCCTTTTTCTTTGCCTAAACCTAAGATTGATTTTTTGACAACAACTCAAATGCGTAAACGCCCGCTAAAAGTTGCCTTTAGCCCCGACCTCGGTATTACTCCAGTAGATCCTGAAATAGCTTCAATTTGTGAACAAGCGGCGATAAAGTTTAAAGGTATGGGCGCCCAAGTTGACTTTGTATCGCCAGATTTCACAGGTGTTCATTCTAGTTATCAGACTTTAAGGGCCCACACTTTTGCTATGTCTTTGGGTGGCCTGTACAAGAATAATCCGTCATCATTCAAAGCTGATATCGTTGAAAATATTGAGCGAGGATTAAACCTCACTGCAGCAGATATCGCCCAAGCCGAAATAACTCGGGGAGTCCTTAGGGGGCGCATGGCAGTTTTTTTTGAAGAGTATGACCTACTTCTGTGCCCCACCAGCATTGTTCCACCTTTCCCTGTTGAACAGCGCTATGTGGATAGCTGCAATGGTGTGGAATTCAGCAACTATATCGATTGGCTAGCCATTGTTTATGCCATTACGTTGGTCTCCTTACCTGCCCTGTCCTTACCCTGCGGTCTTACGGCATCTGGCATGCCTGTTGGGTTACAAATGATCAGCGGGCATCGGGGTGACGCAGAGCTTTTATCTTACGCACTGTCGTTGCAAGATGAACTGGGCATTGATAAGCACTCGTTATAATCTAAGGTGAAGAAACCTTAAAGTGGTATTTTATAGCGGCCTACGGCAACCAAATTTCACGTAACCTGGTGTTTGTTGGTTTGCAGATACCCCGGGTAGTCTATCAACGTAACAGAGCCAATCTTTGCGTAAAAGCATCGCGCGCTAATTAAATGCCTACGTCAGTGGTGGCTAACCTACTCCAAACACCCAGGAACCTGTCAGGAACCTGAAAAATAAAGACACAAACTAATTCACAGTCTCGGCAATCTCGGTCTCCAGCAAAGAGTATACGCACTCACCAGCAAAATATGTGGCCAGCACTTTGGTGTCGGCAATGGTGTTAGGTGGAATTTTATCCAAGTGATGGTTCAGCACGATGAAGTCTGCCTGAAACCCCGATTTTAACTGGCCAATCCGATCTTCCATACGCATTGCGGTGGCGCCATTGCAGGTAAATATTGCGATAGCTTGGTCTAAATTAATTCCCTGGTCGTAGCCCACGTGTCCTGGGTAAAGTCCTTTGGGGTGTTCTCGGGTGATCATGCCTGCCATACCGATCCAAGGGTCAGCATCTGGCACTGCTGCCGGCCAATCAGAACCATATGTGACTAACGTACCGTGCTCCAGTAAAGTTCTGATCGGGTGGCATCGATTAGCCCTTTCTAATCCGAGAATTTCTCGTTGGACAGCTGTAATAGCTGTTGGAAACCATATTTTTGGGGATACTTCGGCTACTACTCCAAGTTGTTTGAAGCGCGGGAAGTCCTCATCGGATACAAAGGCTGTGTGGGCAATTTCATGTTTTATGCCTGAATTCTTGGTGCTTCTTGCAACGCTAATACTGGTGAGTCCAGCGTTAACAGCGCAGTCTCCAACAGCATGCATTTTTACTGTGAAACCTGCCTCGTCTAGCTCTACTAGTTGATTGGCTAAGTCTTTGGGGGATATGCGTAACAGTTTTTCAGCATCGTATTGATCAACCGCTTCGCCAACACAGCAACAAGGCACGTAAGGGTCAAAGAATGCTGCTGTTCGGCTAGGTGCAACACCATCAAGAAACAATTTACAGCCGTCGGGGTAATGATTTTTACTGCGGTATTGATCTCGCATTAACGTCATCTCAGCCACACTAAGGCTGACCGTAGACAGGGGTGATGATCGAGCAATGTGGCTAAATACATGCAGCTTCAAAATCTTGCTATGGTCCAACTTTTGGTATGTTTCTAGTTCCTGGCGAAAGGCCATAGGCTCTTTCATGGCAGTGATGCCATAGCGATGTAAGGTGGTGACGAGGTGTTTCCCCGCAGCCAACATTTGTGACATATCGTAGCTGAGGAACTGACGGAACGGCCCAGTAGCATCTTCGTGTACTATGCCATTGAGCTTCCCTTTAGCATCCCGTTCGATAAAGGATTGGTTATATAGGTGGGAAAAAGTTTCGACCTCACTAAGATCTAAGGCCATACTGTTGGCTAACATGCTGTGCTTGGTCGTGTCATACAAACAAATGGGATGTTGATCACTGATAGAGTCTAACCATTCACGTGGCGTCTCGCCAAGCTCTTGGATGGCCGCTATGTGTCCCGTATTCCATGGCCCCCCACTAATCCAGATAGTTGCGCCAGTACTTTCTACTTTGGCTTTAACACCTGCTAAAAGCTGCTCTAAGGTGGCCTCGTAGCCTACGAAACACTCGTACGCTTCTTGCCGTGCGCCCCATAATCCATGTACATGGCAATCAATTAATCCTGGCATCAGGAACTTGCCCTGCAGGTCTATCACCTCCGTGGAGGAGCCTGTTAGCTGGCTAACTTCTTCCTTATTTAGCGACAGTATCTTACCGTTACGAACCGCCATAGATTCAGCCCACGGCGCGTCAGGGTTTTGGGTATTAATGCGGCCATTAAGGTAAATTTGTTCTGCAAATTTGGACATCCCGTAGCTCCATGTAGATTGTCATTGAACATTCTTGTTCCAATTTCATATATTTCATAAGTAATTATTGACACAAGTCATGGTTTATTGCAATACTTATTTGCACCATTGGTGTTAATAATGAACCGATGGAGTAAAAATAAAATTATTGGAGAGTTATATGAATAAACTTTTATCAATTGCTTTGGCACTTAGTGTGTCTAGCGCAACACTACTAGCCTCATCTGTAGCCCTTGCAGAATATCCTGAAAAACCTGTTACTTTTGTAGTTCCTTTTCCACCAGGTGACTTGGAAGACATTCTAACAAGAATGATTGCTGATCAATTTCAAAAGGATAACGGCGTTGCAGCAGCAGTAGTAAATAAGCCTGGAGGCGGTGGAGGACCTTTCCCAGGCGCTATTGAAGTCGCTAAAGCGCCAGCAGATGGCTATACCGTAGGCTCATTTGTCATTGCCGTTCCAACAGTTGGGCCAACCATAGGTATTCCCGAATTATCACCTAACCCTTTTGAGCCTCTTGGTAACTTCCTCACTTACCCATTCGTTATCGTTGCTGGGGCAAATGCACCTTACAATGATATTGATGGTTTAGCAGAGTATGCTAAGAAAAACGATGTTGCGCTTGGTCACTTTGGTGGGCCATTAGTTCCAACTCAAGTAACATTTGCACTAGCTAAGAAAAAAGGCTTTGAGTTTGCATCTGAAGCACCTTTTGATGCGCTTGATTGTAATACGTTAGCATCTGGTGATGTGGATGTTATGAATACTACTTTGCAATTGATACTTCCTTGTCTTGATCAGGTAAAAGTCTTAGCTTCGATAGGTTCTGAGCGTATATCCTTAATACCCGATGTTCCGACTGTCTCTGAACTAGTTCCAGAGCTTAATTTAGTGCTGTGGAATGGTTTATTTGTTCACAAGGATACTCCGCAAGATGCGCGTAAGAAAATAATCGCTTCAGCTAAAAAAGTTATCGAATCTGATGCTGCTAAGAAGTTAGCAAAAGAAACTGGAGCATTGGTTTATTGGCAAGATGTGGAAGCTGCTGCTAAGCAAATCGACTCCGATATAGCAGCACTAAAAGTACTAGGTAAAATTTTAGAAAAGTAGTACTGAATCAAGGCCCTTGAATACATATGATATTGAGGGGTCTTATTTCTTTAAGTTCCGTTTATGTCAAACGCTGTGAGTAACTGGTATGTTTAAATTGAAGCCCATGAAGGCACTGTTCAAACGTGATCGCCGAACTGGAGATTTCGTGTTTGCAGTAATTTTCCTGATTTTTTCAATTTTATTACTGTCCCAACTAGATGAACAAGTCCATTGGAGTAACCAGGGTAAGTTTATTGCTCAGCCAGGGTTTTGGCCTGCTGTCAGCTTGACTGGTATGACAATCTTTGCTTTTTTTCATCTTATTGGTTCGGCACTCTCACAGCGGATTTATGGTCGATTAAAAGAAATCGGTTTATGGGTGCGCTCTTTGGAATATGCTGCTTGGTTTCTTTTGTATGTTTGGCTGGTTCCACAAGTGGGCTACTTACCAATGACGCTTATATTCATGCCTTTATTGGTATTCCGATTAGGTTATCGAGAGTTAAAAATGTTTCTGCTTGCGTCATTCATCGGTTTTCTTATTGTATTGGTATTCAAAACCTTCCTGAAGGTGAAAATTCCAGGTGGTGAACTCTATGAGTACTTACCAGGCTCTATTCGTAGCTTCATGATACTAAACTTCTAGGGGTATAATATGGACGTATTATTAAGTGCTTTCGATATTTTATTCCGCTGGGACGTTTTATTTGCACTTTTGATTGGATCGGTAGGAGGCGTATTTATAGGAGCAATTCCTGGTGTTGGCGCTGCCGTTGCCATCGCTATTTTATTACCCGCCACCTTTTCGCTAGAGCCTATTGTCGGCCTGACTTTATTGCTCGGAATTTATGGTTCATCCATGTATGGAGGATCGATTCCAGCGATCTTGATTAACACCCCCGGTACCGCGGTTAATGCGCTGACCACATACGACGGCTACCCGATGACTCAACGGGGCGAAGGACGTCGGGCACTCAGTCTTGCTTACTCGGCTTCATTTTTTGGTGGTATATTATCGGTCATTTGCTTAATACTTTTTGCTCCCGTTTTGGCAAAAGTCGCTCCTTTATTTGGTAGTCGTGAAATCTTCATGGCCGCTTTGCTCGGTATTATTTTAGTTGTCTTTGCCCATCGTGGCCAGATCTTAGCCACTGGTATGCTCGCGTGTTTTGGTATATTCATTAATAGTATCGGCTTAGAACCCATTCGCTATACCAAACGTTACACCTTTGACCAATCTTGGTTAGCTTCAGGTGTTGATTTGATCGTTGTAGTTTTGGGTCTATTCGCTCTTTCACAAGCATTTTTGTTATTAGTTGAAAAAAATTACTCCCCAAAAGCAACTCCCTTAAAAGGTGGTCTATTTCAAGGCTTAAAAGAGCTTTGGATTTACAAAAGAGTAGCCAGTGTTTCAGCAAGTTTTGGTATCCTAATGGGAATGATTCCTGGAGTGGGTGAGTTTACCGCTCAGTTTATGTCCTACACCTATGCACAAAAAAACTCAGAAAAACCGGAGCTATTTGGTAAGGGTTCTCCTGAAGGTTTAGTCGCCTCAGAAGCGGCTAATAATGCTGTCCCTGCAGCTGCAATGATTCCGTTACTAGCACTGGGTATTCCTGGTGAGGCACTCACAGCGATGATGCTTTCAGTGTTTTACGTCCACAATGTGATTCCGGGGCCCCAGCTGTTCCAAAACGAGATGGACTTTGTAATGGCCCTTTATATCTCCTTATTACTGTTGAATGGAATAGTTTTGATCTTCCTCATGTTCTCGACTAATTTTATTCTTAAAATTATTCAAATTCCAACGCGCTTTTTAGGGGTGGTAATACTGACGCTAAGCTTTGTCGGTGTGTACTCTTTGCGTAACTCAATCACTGATTGTGCAGTTGCAGCAGGATTCGGTGTCTTTGGTTTGATTCTGAAACGCCTTAATCTACCGATTGTTGCTATTATTTTAGGGATGGTTTTAGGTGGAATCATGGAGGTCAAATTGCGCTCCTCGATGGCTAGAGTTACAACACCATTAGACTTTATCGACCGGCCCATTTCTGCTGCTATTTTTGCAATTATTGTGTTGGTCATCGTATTGCATATTAGGACAGCGGTTAAAGAATATTGTGAACACAAGTAAACCCAAAAGAAGAAACCGTCATGACAATAGATAATTTGTTGGTGGAAACGCTGTTGAAATGACGTCACCCATGTCTAGGATCAACCGTTCTTACATTTTATTACGAACCAGTATATTGAGATAAAGGTGAATTTCATGCCAGATAAAACGATTTTAATTGTCGGTACCTACGACACAAAAAACGACGAATTAGAATATATGGCATCGCGCATTAAAGCCATGAGTGGCAAAGTGATTACCATGGATGTGAGTGTGTTAGGTGATCCTGATAAGCCAACCGACATATCCAAACATCAAGTTGCAGAAGCTGCCAATAGCTCTATTCAAAAAGCGATTGATTTCAACAGTGAAAACAAAGCGATGCAGATGATGGCAGTAGGTGCTTCGACATTAGTTATTGAGCTACAACGGCAAGGACGTTTTGACGGTATCGTGATTTTGGGCGGTACCATGGCGACAGACTTGGCGCTCGATGTCTGCCAAGCCTTACCGTTAGGTGTGCCAAAATACGTGGTTTCCACCGTATCATTTTCTCCGCTAATAGAGCCTGGTCGCTTAGCCGCTGATATTCAAATGATCCTTTGGGCGGGTGGTTTGTATGGCTTAAATAGCATCTGTAAGTCCTCACTCAGTCAAGCTGCTGGGGCAGTGTTAGGTGCAACAAGAGCTGTAGAACCTTCCAAGAATGATCGTCCCGTAGTTGGTATGACATCACTTGGAAGCTCTTGCTTAAGTTATATGAAATTATTGAAGCCAGCCCTTGAAGAGCGGGGCTATGAAGTCGCTATTTTTCATTCAATGGGCATGGGTGGCATGGCTTATGAAAACATTGCTACGAAAGGCGAGTTTGTTTGTGTGATGGATTTCTCAATGCAGGAACTGAGTAATTTAGTTTTTGGTTCTGTAGTGCATTCTGGCCCTGATCGTTTGTTAAGTGCAGGACGAACTGGCATCCCTCAATTGGTTGCACCGGGTGCGATTGATTTGATTGATTTTGCAGGTTGGCAGGAAATTCCTGAACAATTCCAGGATCGGCCATTTCATACACACAATCGTTTGATAAAATCATCAGTGTTAAATACTGAAGAGCGTCGCCAGACTGCTCAAGAAATGGCGAAGCGTTTAACAGCTGCCACTGCGCCTGTTCATGTGTTATTGCCGACTCAAGGTATTGAAGAATGGGATAAAGAAGGGGGGGACGCTCACGACCCAGAGGGTTTAGTGGCATTTTGCGATGAAATGAGAAAAGTCATAGTTTCTCCAGTTGAAATGACAGAATTGGACGCACACATTAATGATCAGGCTTTCGCCGATACAGCCCTTAAAATTTTTGACCAATGGGTTGCTGATGGCACGATTAAAAAACAATAGCTGACGATAATACCAAAAAATGGGTGCCTATTGCTTGTGTCTGTTTATAGAAAATCTGAGTTATCCAAAGATAAATGAAGTACAAGAGCTCAAGGAATAACTATGTTGGATCAACAAAAAATAAATGAATTACGGCAACAAAAAATAGCACCACAAAAACTATTTATAAACGGTGGATGGCAGGCAGCGATTAGTGGTCAAACAATCGATATTATTAGTCCCATCAATGGTCAAGTTATTACCACCACCGCCGACGCGGGAGCAGAAGATGTAGACCGTGCAGTGGTCGCTGCACGCGCTGCTTTTGAGAAAGGTAGTTGGGCCAATATGGCTCCTGCTGAACGTAAAAAAATAATGCTGAAAGCCGCTGATCTTATTGAAAAAAATGCACTTGAGCTTGCTGTTTTGGGGGTACGTGATAACGGTACAGAAATTAGCATGGCGTTTAAAGCTGAGCCAGGTTCAGCAGCTGCAACAATACGTTTTTATGCGGAGACTATTGATAAAGTCTATGGAGAAATTGCGCCAACAGCCGGGGATGTTTTAGGAATGATTCATCGTGAGCCTGTTGGTGTTGTAGGTGCTATTATCCCTTGGAATTTTCCGCTAATGATTGCTGCATGGAAACTTGCTCCCGCACTAGCGACAGGGAATTCGGTAGTAATGAAACCTTCTGAAACAGCCTCTTTAACATTGTTAAGACTTGCAAAGCTCTTTTCTGAAGCTGGCCTACCTGATGGTGTGTTGAATGTGGTTACAGGTCAGGGTGCTGTATCTGGTGAAGCTCTGGGTCTACACAATGACGTCGATGTATTGGTGTTTACAGGTTCTGGTTTTGTTGGTCGTAAGTTACTTGAATACTCTGCTCGTTCAAATCTTAAACGTGTCTATCTCGAATTAGGCGGTAAGTCACCTAACATTATATTTGCTGATGCGCCTGATCTAGCTCAGGCAGCTAAGGTTTCTGCGTTGGGAATTTTCCGCAACTCTGGACAGGTATGTGTGGCGGGCTCCCGCTTATTAGTGCAACGTGAAATTTATGATGAATTTGTGGAAAAACTAGCCAAGATTACCGAAACTTTACGAGTAGGTGATCCGCTTGATTTAAACAGCAATATCGGTGCAATAAATAGTGAAATACAACTAGAAAAGAATTTAGCTTTCGCTAAACAAGCCATTAATGATGGTGCAAATTTGGTTACTGGCGGTGAACGTATTCTCACTGAAAGTGGTGGTTATTATATGGCACCTACGTTGTTCAGCAATGTGACTCCTGATATGAAAATTCACAGTGAAGAGGTATTTGGTCCTATTTTGGGTGTAGTAAGTTTTGATACCGAAGAAGAAGCAATTAAATTGGCAAATTCTACCGACTATGGTTTAGCTTCTGGTGTTTGGACAGGAAATTTATCGCGTGCTCACAAAATGGTTCGAGCCATTAATGCAGGTGTGGTTCATGTGAATACCTATGGTGGCGCAGACAATACAGTACCTCTTGGCGGTGTTAAGCAATCCGGCAACGGTGTTGATAAGTCATTACATGCATTAGATAAATACATCAACCTTAAGACTGCTTGGGTTCAACTATAAATAATCAAAAACCCCTAAAAGTAGGGTAGTGTCATTTTAGTACGCACATGCTCATATGTTTTAAATAGTGTACTAATTGATGTAATGAATATCCGTTTATAGAATAGGATGGCTTGATATGACTAACTTTGTGTTTATTGTTGCTGATGACCTTGGATATGCAGATCTAGGATGTTACGGGGGAAGGGAACCTATTTCCCCTGTTTTAGATAAGCTCGCGGCCAATGGCATCAAATATATCAATGGCTATTCCAACGCTCCGGTATGTTCACCTACTCGATTTGCTCTAATGACAGGTCGCTATCAATATTGGGTAAGAGGGGCTAGTGAGGAGCCGATGGCAGATAACGCAATAGGCAATCCTGAGCTCGGCTTGTTTCCAGAGCTACCAACCTTACCCTCACTGCTTAAAGATAAAGGTTACCATACGGCATTAATTGGAAAATGGCATCTGGGCTATCGTCCACATTTTGGACCGGAAAAAAGTGGATACATGCATCACTTTGGCCCCATGTCTGGTGCAGTTGGGTACTATTCGCATACTGGAACCAATAAAGAACATGATCTTGAGTTAGATGGTCAACCACATGAAGAAGAGGGTTATCTTACTGATTTGTTTTCTAAACGTGCCGTTGACTATATAAATCAGCAAGCTAAAGTGGGCGGGCCCTTTATGCTCAGCCTGCATTACACGGCTCCACATTGGCCATGGGAGACACGTGCCCAAGGAAAAATTGACCCTGATATAAGTGACAGTATTTATCATCTAGACGGAGGTAATGTTGAAACTTACCAAACAATGGTTAAAGAGATGGATGAAGGTATTGGCTGGTTAGTTGATGCTCTAGAAAAAAATGATCAGCTCGAAGATACGTTAATAATTTTCACAAGTGATAACGGTGGTGAAAGATTCTCAGATAATTGGCCTTGTGTTGGCGGAAAGATGGACCTCACAGAAGGTGGTATCCGCGTACCCTATATTGTTCATTGGCCAAAAGGCATTACTCAAACAGGTGTGACGAGCGAACAGCATTCAATGACTATGGACTGGACTGCGACGATACTGGATATAGCAGACGCAACATTACCAGAGGATCATAAGCTAGATGGAGTGTCAATGAAGCCTACCTTCACTGATTCTTTAACAACTTTTGAACGGCCTATGTACTGGCGAATGAAACATCGAGATCAACGCGCTTTTCGTCTTGGAGATTGGAAATACCTAAAGGTAGATGAGAATGAGTATCTATTTAACGTAAAAAATGATGCACGGGAAAGGGCTAATCAAGCAAAGCTAGAGCCAGAACGTCTAATTGTTATGCGTGATTTGTATATAGAGTGGTCAAATCAGGTGCCCGCAGTTCCAGAAGACGCGCTGGTGAGCTTGGTTTATACATTAGAAGATATGCCGCAGCGCTAACGCTAACTTTTAATATTGCTTGAGACGCTTAGTTCCAAGATGGTTTCCTCAACTTTTGAGTGATTACAATTTCACCTCTCAATTATTTTGACTAATAAAAATAATGAAAATAGCCAAAAAGTAGGGGGATGTCTATAAAGCTTCTAATTTCATAATTAAGGTATATCTACATGATATGCCTTAATCCACTTTCTTAACTAACCATTAGATTCAAGGATTAAGTGTCTAGTGTTACCGCCCATGCACAAATATTTGATTTCTAGACAGTCTTCAATGCCGTATTTTGAACCTTCGCGGCCCATTCCAGATTCTTTAACTCCTCCAAAAGAAGCCATCTCGTTAGAAATAATACCTTCGTTAATTCCTACCATTTCGTACTCTAAAGCGTCAGAAACTCGCCATACTCTGCCAGTGTCACGAGTACAAATGTATGAAGCTAAGCCAACATCTATGTCATTAGCTATAGCATCTTTTTCTGTTTCAAACTTAAATTAGAGGAGTTACTGGGCCAAAGATCTCATCTTTTGCCACATTCATAACAGAAACAACATCTATAATATAGCGACTTATTTTTAACAAGTTATTATTAAGGTCTGAAGTCATGATTCTTGGTTGGTCTTTGTTTGGTTGGTTGTATCGTCTAAACAGTCCACTAAGTCATCCAGGAGCTCGTACAGCAGTTCTAACTTTCCGTAGCCGAATTGTTCAGTAATGTAGTCATACCTTTCCATAGATTTAGGTGCTACTTTTTCGCGTAAAATATAGCCTTCTTTGGTTAAGTGAATGACAGACTTTCTTTGATCATTAGTATCTTTGCGTCTTTCAATAAGACCTCTTGACTCTAAATATCGAGCAATGCGACTCATGCTCGGCTTTAAAAGAAAACATTGTTTAGATAATTCAGAAATTTCTAGACCATCTTGTTGCTCAAGTGCACGGATAACCCGCCATTGCTGAGGTGTTAGATCGTATTCCTTCAGCGTTGGGATGAAAGTTTTCATTACAGATTCTCGAGCTCGAAGCAGTGACATTGGCAACGAACGATCAAAACCTCTTAATATCTTGTCATCTTTATTATTCTTAGATTGGCTCATCAATTACCCCATTGATTAGTTTACCAATACCGTCAACTTCAACCTCAATAATATCACCAGGTACAAGATATTTTGGAGGGTCAAATCTTGCTCCAGCTCCATTTGGAGTACCTGTTGCAATCACATCTCCAGGCTGAAGATAGAAAAATTGTGAACAATAACTAATGATGTGCTTGAGAGGAAACATCATATTGGCAGTAGTATCATCTTGACGTATTTCGTTATTCACTTTGGTAGTAATATGCATGTTTTCGTATTTTTCTGGGGTAAACTCATCACTACTGACCATCCATGGCCCAATTGATCCGGAGTTAACGAAGTTTTTACCTTGAGTAACGTTAAATTTAGCATGACGTACCCAGTCTCGCAAAGTGCCTTCGTTCATAATCGTTAGGCCTGCAATATGGTCGTACGCATTTTCTTCAGAAATACGTCTACCAGGTTTACCGATAATAATAACAATCTCACCTTCATAGTCTAGCTGGTGTGATTCAGGCGGGCGCCAAAGTGGTTCCTCATGAGTGGTAAATGAATCTGGTGTTCTCATAAATAGACTAGGGAATTTTGGTGCTTCAGAGCCATCTTTATATTCAGCATTTCTATTGGCGTAATTCACGCCAATACAAGCAATTTTTCCTGGGTTTGTAATCGGAGCAAGTAGCTTAATATCATTTAGCTGGTGGTCAGCTTCAGCATTGGCCGCAAGATCTTGTGCTTCTTTTAAACGATCTTCGCGGATAGCCAAATGTAAGTCACCTCCCATTTTTGATCCTAGATCAATGACGCCTTGCTCATTGATAGCACCCCAAGAAACAGTGTTTTGGTATTCGTAGGTTATAAATCGCATTTTTTATTCCTTGTCCAGTATGTGCAATTGACTAAAGAGTTTCGTTATTATACATATAATTCGATTAACGCGTTAATTTGTTTTGGGCTTTAAATGCCTTAATTGTTATATAATGTTTCATTTAATACTTATTAATGTTAACTTGTTAACCTTTAGAGTATTCAAATTGTTGTAGTTTATGTGAAGCTTTAGTTCATCAAGTCATTAATACCAAGGTCTTGTGCTTAATTTTCAAAAAAGACGATCTATTTGTTAGTTCTGCAACTCTAGCCATAAAAATTAAATTATCCGAGGTCTCTTATGAGCGAGTTTGACGTAAACCTTTTGCAATCTAAAAAATATTTAAATCGTTTTGCAGAAGCGCCCACTGGGCATTTTATTAACGGTAAACCTTTTACAGCTAATGATGCTAAGACCTACGAGAATATATCTCCAGTCGACAATACTTCCTTGGGGCATGTTGTTAGAGGTACTTCAGAAGATATGGATAAAGCATGTGAAGCAGCTCAGGCTGCATTTCCAGAGTGGAGAGATGTTTCTGGGAATGAACGCAAAAAAATATTGCATCATTTTGCTGACATGGTTGAAAAGCGAGCTGAAGAAATTGCGCTGGTTGAGTCAATGGACTGTGGTCAACCAATTCGTTTTATGAAACAGGCTGCAATTCGTGGTGCAGCGAATTTTAGATTTTTTGCAGATAAAGCACCCGAAGCACAGAATGGCCAAGGTTTATTGCAAGATGAACATACAAACTACACCATGCGCACACCAATTGGTCCAGTGGGTATTATCACACCGTGGAACACACCATTTATGTTGTCCACATGGAAAATAGCACCCGCACTCGCATCTGGTTGTACGATTGTTCATAAGCCAGCTGAACTTACACCTTTGACCGCTATGTTACTAGCTGAGATAGCCAAAGATGCAGGCCTACCTGATGGTGTTTGGAATACAGTTAATGGCTTTGGTGAAGATGTTGGTAAACGTTTGACTGAACATCCTGCTATTAAGGCAATTGCTTTAGTTGGAGATACAACTACTGGTTCTCATATTATGCGTCAAGGTGCCAATACTTTAAAACGTGTACATCTAGAATTGGGTGGTAAAAATCCAGTCATCGTATTTGATGATGCTGATTTTGATCGTGCATTAGACGCGGTTGTCTTTATGATTTACAGCTTGAATGGTCAGCGCTGCACCTCTTCAAGCCGCCTATTAATTCAATCAGGCATCAAAGAGGAGTTTCTAGCCGCTTTAGAAAAGAGAGTTATAAATCTACGTGTTGGTCATCCTTTAGACCCAGCAACAGAGTTAGGGCCGTTAGTCCATAAAGACCACTTCAATAAAGTAATGAGCTATATGGATATTGCCAAAGAAGATGGCGCTACTATTGCAGTGGGTGGAAAACGACGTGAAGATTTAGGTCCAGGTAATTATGTTGAGCCAACACTTTTCTGTGATGCAAAAAGCTCAATGCGAATTGCACAAGAAGAAATATTTGGACCTGTCTTAACGACAATCGAATTCTCAACCGAAGAAGAAGCAATCAATATTGCAAATGATACAGATTATGGTTTGGCCGGATATATCTGGACTAACGATAATGGTCGCGCGATGCGGATGTCTCGCCATGTTGAAGCAGGGATGTTGTGGGTTAATTCAGAAAACAATCGTAATTTGCCTTCACCGTTTGGTGGTATCAAAATGTCTGGTATTGGGCGTGATGGTGGTGACTATAGTTTCGACTTCTATATGGAAACTAAAAATGTTTGTATTGCACATGGAACGCATAGAGTCCCTGTGCTTGGTGGACTTTAAACACTGATTTTATATAAAAGGAATGTTTTATGGCTCATTTTGTACTCGAATACTCTGATAATTGCAGGCTAAGCAAAAATCAGAATGCAATTCAGAAGTTATTTGCAAAACTACATACTGCTGCAGAAAAAACAGGCTTGTTTCCATTAAAAGGGATTCGCAGCAGAGCATACTGTTGCGAACAGTACCGCCTTGCTGATGGTAATCCTGAACTTTGTTTTGCTCACCTTGAGGTTAAGTTGGGAGCAGGGCGCTCATTAGACGATAGAAAGCTAGCTGCAGAGCAATTTTTTGCGGTGTTTACAGAATACTTTGCAGATACGTTTACCACAAAAGGTGTTGCTCTATCGTTTGAAATGAAGGAACTAGAGCCAGTTTTAAAATTCAACAAAAACAACATCCAAGATTACTTATAAGTCTTTAGGTTAATGTTGGAATTAAACACTAAAGAGAGGATTTAGATGTGTTAAATAATAGTCAAATTCAAAAAGCTGCAGATGATTTATATGCTGCAGAAGCTAATAGGGAGCAAATCGATCCGCTTACATTAACGCACCCAGATATGGATATGGACGATGCGTATGCGATTCAGTCTTCGTGGGTTAATAGGAAAATTGAAGATGGGCGCAAAATTGTCGGCTATAAAATAGGCCTAACTTCTCGTGTGATGCAGCGTGTGATGAAAATCGATACCCCCGACTATGGTGTGTTATTGGATGACATGGTGTTTCCGGATGGTGGAGAAATTAAAACATCTGACTTTACTGATCCTCAGATTGAAGTTGAGCTAGCGTTTGTTTTAAAAGATCGCTTATTTGGCGAGAACGTCACGGTAGAAGAAGTGATGGCTGCAACAGCCTATATCATTCCTGCGTTTGAGCTTATTGCTGCTCGTAGCCATCGTGTTCATCCTGAAACAGGTTATACGCGAAAGGTTTTTGATACAATTGCAGACAATGCAGCAAACGCTGGTATCGTCATGGGTGGACGTAAAGTGAAACCAGGAGAAGTAGATTTAAGATGGTGTGGTTCTATCGTCAAAGTAAATGATGTGATTGAGCAAACGGGTCTAGCCGCTGCAGTCCTTGATCATCCTGCTAATGGAATCTGCTGGATTGCAAAGCGCTTTGCTTCTCATAATATTGCTCTAGAGCCAGGGCAGATTTTACTATCAGGTTCGTTTACAGCACCTATGAAAGTGAAAGCAGGCGACAAGGTTGTTGGAGATTATGGTGCTTTAGGCTCTATCTCAGTTAATTTTGTCTAATAAATCTATGAGTATTTTTCCATGTTAATAAAAACGAATACATTTAAACAATCACTGAAGTCAGATAAACCCACATTTGGATTATGGTTAGGTATTCCAGATGCTACTGTTGCCCAAATTGGAGCTGGTGCTGGTTTTGATTGGGTGCTCATTGATGCTGAGCATGGCCCATTTGATTTAAAATCTATACTGGGTCACTTGCTAGCCATTGAGCCTTATCCAGTTTCTTCAATCGTACGTCCCGTTGAAGGAGATACTGCATTAATTAAACAATTATTAGATATCGGCACACAAACACTATTAATTCCCATGGTGAATACAGCTGAGCAAGCAACTGAACTTGTTAAAGCTTCCTATTACCCACCAAGAGGCATTCGCGGTTTAGGTACATCTATGGCACGAGCAGCTCAATGGAACCGAGTGCCTAATTATCTTCAAAAAGCTAATGATGAAGTGTGTCTTATTGTACAGATTGAAACTTTAGAAGGTCTTAAAAACATCGAATCAATCGCTGCTGTAAAGGGTGTTGATGCTGTTTTTATTGGCCCATCAGATTTGTCTGCAGCAATGGGATATATTGGAGATCCTGGTCATTCTGAAGTTCTTGCGGCCATTGATCGTGGTTTTAAGATTATTAATAATGCGGGGAAAAAGGCAGGTGTTTTAGCTGTTACAAAAGACCTAGCCGATCATTATATTAATGCTGGAGCCCATTTTATTGGAGTGGGTGTTGATGCTGCCTTACTTGCAAATGCTACGCGAAAATTAGCTACAGATTTTATTGATTCGACCGATGATGATGAATCGGCTGGCTATTAGCACGAGAATGAAATGAGCCTCTATTACACACAAAAAATTCTCTATGATTTGAATCGAGATACAAGTATTCAGCATGGATATAACAATGATTTAGATAATTTGTTAGGAAATTACACTTTGACCGATGAAGAAGTGACTGCATTAACTAAGCCTGATATCGGCTTGTTATACGTTCTTGGAGTTAACGGTCAAATATTAATGCATTTTGCCGCGTTCCATCAAATTGAATGGGATGACTACCTACAAGCTATGCGCGATGGCATCGAAAAATATGGTCCCGTTAGAGAAGGGGTATACGCTATGACGGGGTCAGGTAATAGTTTTACGGAAGATACCGAGGTTAGATCATGAGTTTAGTTTATGCAGGCGTGTGCAGTCATGGCCCAGGTATTACAGCACGTGCAGATAGGGCAAATCCAGAATTACGCGATGCGTTTTATACAAATTTAGATAAAATGAGAAAAGACATTGTGGACTCTGGAGCAGAAGCATTAATTGTTATTGCGGCAGAACACTTTGCAAACTTTTTTATGAACAATATGCCAGCTTACTGCATCGGTATGGCAGATGAATATGAAGGCCCTATCGAAGACCCTGATTGGTTGAAGATACCTCGTACAAAAGTCCCAGGTAATGCTGAGCTTTCTAAACGTTTGATTACAGAAGTAATGAAAACTGCGGATACTGCTTTTTCCGAAGAGTGGAAGTTTGATCATGGAATTAGTGTTCCCCTTAACTTTCTAACTCCTAAGTATGATATGCCAATTATACCAATGAATATCAACTGCCAAGGGCCACCTTTAACTCCCTTAAACAGAGTATGGGCATTTGGTGAAGCAATCAGAAATGCATGCGATGCAGTACCAGAAAAAATAGCATTGGTCGGAACTGGTGGAATATCACATTGGCCCGCAACCCCAGACTCTGGAAAAATTAATGTCGAATGGGATCAAGAGTTTATGGATCGCTTCCAGCGTAACGACAAAGACGCGATGTTGGCGTATACAGATGAAGAGACGTATAGAGATGCTGGGCAAGGTGGTTACGAAATTAGAACGTTAATTGCCACTGCCGCTGCCGCAAAAGGAGCAAAAGCAAATGTGCATTTCATGGAGCCTATCCCTATTTTTGCGACAAGCTGTATTTGCGCAAAATTTGAACTGTAAACTTTAAAGTGTGATTATTTATTAATAATAACTAATTGAACATGGCTATACAAAAATACCAATTAAGCTTAATGGTATGTGGTGGACTACCCCCTAGGGAAGATGATTAACTAGGCACATGTTGCGCTTCATAAATACCCTTATAGAGATCGAGCTGGTAGTACCTTTTCGTTATAAGGGGGGGGCGTAAAAAGACCACTTACACATCAAGTCCCGCGATTAGTGAGGTAATCGTGGCATCAATAGGATTGGCTAGACGAGTATAGAGTTTTTCGTTCTTTTCACCACGTCTTACAGTCCATCTGTGCCCTTGGTCATAATCTTCACCTGTCCACGCCAACAATGCTTTTTTAACCAACCTGCGCCCTATTACAGTTTCTTCAACCACATAATCTAGAATGCCTTTGGTGAGCAGCTCACCATCGCCTAGCGCTTCTAGAATTGCCTCCACTACAGGTTTGTCCGCTTGAATATCTTTGTGCAGCTGATTTTCTTTGTCAGCCGTTTTTGCCTCCTTCTTTCCTAGTCGGACAACAGAGTTCAACAACTGCTCATAGGTGCACCCATCGAGTTTGCTGTACTGAAACACGACCTTTTGCACTACGTCACCGCGCGCCTTATTGTTATCAAAAATTGCTCTATATTTATTGTGACCGTCTGGCCCACCTCCATCAATGACATAGCTACAGTCGCAGTCGTCCAAGATATCTGATGTGCCACCAAATACGCGTTTACCTTCATCGTTTCTATTTTTATTCGTGTGGGCCAGTGTAATTATGGTGCCCCCAGAGCCCACAAACGACCTCGCTAATTTACCAAAGGCAGTAGCGGCCTTCTTATCCATTAAGTCGGTGAATTTCTTTAATGTATCTAGAATAATCACCTGCCCCATGGCTTCATTATCTTTGGTAAGCTGTCCTATTAACCGGGTTAACTTATCAGTATCAAAGTTGTTTTGGTTGGGTATCAATACGTTGATTTTATGCGGTTCAAGCAATTCCAACTTTTCAACTGAGCCTTTGTAGTGGTCATCCGCATTAACGTAATGAATTTTACTGCCGTCAATCTCGCCTGCCTTCACTTGCTGGACAAGCATCCAAATGGTTAGCAAGGTCTTGCCAGTGTTGGGGGCTGCATAAAAGGTTGTCCACTGCCCAAGTATGGCAATACGGTCTAACACGTATTTATCGTCGAGCATTTGTTGCCTCATCTCCGCGGACCTGCCATTCATTGCATAAGCACTTAATTGCTCTAGTGCGCTGAGCACTGGCTTTGCTTCAATTAGCTTGGTTATGTCGATGCTATTGCCATCAACTTTTGGCGCTGACCTGGGGTTGAGTTTGCCTGCCTGAAATCCACTAGCCAAGGTCTTTTCAAATTCACCTACTGGCAGGCCACTTTGCTGGGCGGATTGCCATAGGCAGTTTAGGGCATAAGCTTCGTTTATTTCACCACCGGCCACCAATGCGCCAATATTAAAGCACGCTGCGTTAAGGCCAGAGTTTCGGGCACCTTCTGGTGCCCTAGTAATGGCCAGGCATTCAGACTCTAAGGCTTTCATGCCATACCCCGATGCTTCGTTAGCAGCTGGTATAGAGGAGTTAAAATCTGACTTTGCTGTATAAGTTGTTTTTTGCTGATTGGCAACATTTTTTTTGGTGGTTATCGCGTCTGAGAATGCCTCTAATGGGCTGAAATATGGACCAGTACGTTGACTTCTACTTCCGTAGAAGTCGCCTTTATTCGGCAATAAAACCAACTGCTGCAGCTTTTCACTGCATCTATCAGGCGAAACTAACTTTACCTCCAACTCATCGTTTAAAACTTGCTGGCATTCCTTCCATTGTTGTGGGGTAAGCGGTTCATTTAAAGGAATTAAAACTCGCGTTTTTTGGATACTTTTTGTGGCACTCTTGGTTGTATAAACTTCAAAACGGCTACCGTCTAAAAACACCGACAAGAACTTCGATAGCTCATCTAACAAAGGTGGTTTGTCATCGATGTCCGCCCAGAGCATCCAATATTCGCCACCTTTCTCTTGATCTCGGCGTAATCTGCTTACAAGCGTGCTTGGTATAATCCACTGCCCTCTCGCCTTATCTATATCCTGTGGGTGATCTACCAAATCCATTATTTGGCTCCAGGTAATGGTAGAAAATGGCTTGTACTTGTCAGTGTGGTTAACTCCAAACCCACTACAATAATCAGCATTCATAACAAACCACCCATTAATTTCCGATTCCCATTGGTGTTAAAAAAATTCCTTGCGACATACGCTCGTGCAATCACCAATTTAAAGTATGCACATCTCTTACATGCAAAGACCACCCAGTTTTGTGTATCACAACCTATGCTACTGTCCAGTGGCATAGTGATACAAATTGCTTTCGGTGGCGTCGTCATTTCTTCCCTGCAGCTGTAACAGCGACTTAATCTAGGGTCCGCGCCAACAGCACGTTTATATCGTTTAGCTGACAGCTTCTTGGAGGTGACAGAGACAGCGCCGTGTACATCTTTTGATCGTTTTTTACTACTCATAATCATGGTCCTACTATAAGGAACCCGACTACAGCGTTAAGAAATGGTATAATTAAGTCTGTTAGGTTATGGCAACCAACAAAATCAGCCCGTCTCTACTTAACCGTAGTTTCGGGTTTTTTATTTGGTTGAGTATTCGCCAGTGTGGGAAAACGTGTGATCATCGAGCCATTTATCTAAGTCCGAAATACGGTACATAACTCGACCACCAACTTTGATAAATGGTATTTTTTGAGCGCCAGTTGTACGCCAGTATTGCAGGGTCGCGGCGGCGATACCGATGTGATTGGCTGCAGCTGAATTGTTTGCGAGCTGGTTCATTGAGAAGCCCTCTATGTGATTGACGCTGGTTATTCAACGTTAACCGCAGTTTAAGAGGGTTGATGTTAGGGCTAAATAGAACTGTCCGGACAGTTCATGAAGTGTCCTATATTCCTAATGCTGGACATTTGTCACTATCATTTTAAGATGACGGCGTAACGCTTTTTTTTCATTTTCAGCCCATCTCAGCCCTTTGCTTTCTAAAGTTGAAATCGCCTTCTTATAATCGTCTTTTTTTATTAACTGGTGGGTCTCATCACCAACAACAAGCTTTAATAACTGATTCATTAGCTTCCATAAATGGCTTTGTGAGGATGGGGCTTGCCTATCTGGCGATATTGGAGGTGCATCTACGCCATCCATTCCATTTGCTGCTTTCCATTGCTGATAGCATGCCTCAAAATCTGGAAGGTCGTCCTTCAGCCAACCAATACCTATCCAAACTTTTGGGTCTTTTAGTAATCTGATGTGGCTGTAATGCTCTTCTACTTCATCAGGGTCCCTTAATACCTTTTCGGATTCGTACTCTGCTAAA
>Ga0115007_10000797_pt1 | contig 20801 bp, 14 predicted proteins | sample ArcOceMetagenome_2_FD_87166 | JGI IMG/M metagenome (GOLD analysis project Ga0115007, IMG submission 87166) | Marine eukaryotic phytoplankton communities from Arctic Ocean - Arctic Ocean ARC135M Metagenome | ecosystem: Environmental > Aquatic > Marine > Oceanic | place: Arctic Ocean | collected...
AATAGAGATAGTAAAGCATTTAGAAAAATATACGAAATACCCTCAGGAACAATGTACAGCATCTGCTTAAGATATATGAACAACGAAGACGAAGCCAAAGATGCTTTGCAAGAAGGCTTTATTAAGGTGTTCAAAAACATAAGCAAATTCAAATTTACTGGGAGTTTTGAAGGATGGATGAAACGCATATTTGTGAACTCTAGCATAGAACTTATTCGCAAACGCAAAATGCACTTAGACGTATCAGAGCTTAATAGCAATGAGCTTCCGCTCACTGCTAAAATAGAAACAGGAAGCATGGATGCAGAAAAAATGATGACCCTAGTGCAACAATTGCCAGAAGGCTACCGAACAGTATTCAACATGTTTATAGTAGACGGATACTCACACAAAGAGATTAGCGATTATTTAGAAATAAGCGAAAGCACATCCAAGACTCAACTTTTCAAGGCCCGCAAACAATTACAAGAGTGGCTTAAAGATTGGTTTTAACCTATGAAAAAATTCAAAGACATATCGGAATTTGAAAATTTACTAAAGGATACTTTGCAAGGGCATAGTACACCTGCTCCGCCAGATGTGTGGAGTAGTGTGGCAGCTAGTACTTCGCAATCTGCTGGTCTTCTTTCTCAAGTTACCACATATTTTGGCTCCGCTACCAACATATTAAAAGTTGCCCTATTTGCAGGCGGCATAGCAGCTGTAGGTATCGTTATTTACACCGAGAATACTCCTGAAATAAATCCCGTACAAGAAACTCAGGATACAGAGCAGCAAACGGATACTATATCCAGTGCAGAAGGAACTGAAACAGAAAATACGGAATATACTATTGCTACCGTGTCTACAGCTAAGGTAAACACCCCTAACTTTAAATCTCAAAAGACACAAACTACTACTTCAAAAGAGGAAAAATCTACTGATCTAACGGAACAAGTTAGCTCAACGACAGACAATGCTAAAAACTACACTGGCGATGAGAACAGTAATACAGACAAGCAAGAAGAGCTGCCGACTAAGGTCGCTGCAACTAAACTATCCATTATAGCTTCTAATCTAAAACCCTGTATAGGAGAGACTGTAGTGCTCAAGTCTGCTGAAAAAGGAAATTGGTTTGTGAATGACAAACCCATAGCCACTAATTGCAACCTTATAAAATACAAATGCTCTGAAGAAGGACTAGTCGTATTTAAACTTGGAAAAGAGCAAAACTCTACGATTACAACAGTGTACGTTCAAAAATTTACAGCATCTATTATTAGCAATAAGATCAATGATTCTGAATTTTCATACTCCTTAGATAACAAGAGTATAATAGCAAATTGGTTTTTAGATAATGTACTCCAAGAAACAAACTCGCACGTATTTACTACACAAATATACCAGGTAGGCGAGCATAGCATAAAGGCTGTAACCGTAAATAACTCCTGTGCAGTACCCATAGAAACTAAGACTACCATCGAAAGAAAAGGAAGCATAGAAATATTTGATGTTTTCACTCCTGGAGCCGATGGCAGCAATGACACATATAAAGTAGAAATATCAGGCTATGAGAATTTCAGTATTCAAATTTTTAATCCTGCAGGTAAGATGGTTTATGCATCGCAAAATCCTGAAGAAGGATGGAATGGAAAACTATTTAATATGGGTAACGAATGTCTCAATGGAGTGTATGCTACCAAGATAAGTTACACCCTAAATGGAGAAATTCCCCTGACTAAAAATATTAAAATTACGCTAAAACGTCCTTAAACTTGAAAAATATGAACAACCGCATTAAATTTACAGACTTTTCGGATTCACATTACAATATCTATAAAAACAAATTACGTATGAAAAAATCATTTATTCAAGATATACTTTCTAAGTATGTCGTAACACTTGTACTAGTGTTTGCTGGATTTTCTGCATCTGCACAAAATTGCTTCCCACAGATGACACTCACCGATGGGACTACAGGTACTATAGGTACTTTTTGTGAAGGACAGCTTATTTCCTTTGATGCAAACTCTCCTGGATTTACTACAACCATTTTATGGGATTTTGGTCTTACTCCAGCAGGATCCGCTACTAGTAACGTATCGAAACCTACGTATAGTTATGTTACATCTGGAACCTATACAGTAACTTTCACAGGTACAGGTCCTGCAGGTACTTGTACAAAGACCTTAACGGTAAACATAAGTCCTTCCCCAGATATACACCTTTTTAGAGAAAACGACTCGACACAGTGCTTTGAAAACAATAGCTTTTGTTTTAAAGACACGTCTAAAGCTCCAGGTGGTTTAATAGTTCGCCAAACCTACGTGTTTAGTAATGGTTTGCGTATAGATTCTCTTAACCCAGTATTCCCTATTGAATTTTGTGTTAGTATTACTGACCCTACAGGTGGCTTTTTTGACCTTGTGATAGAGTCAGAAGATTCTAGTGGTTGCGTTTCAAAATTAACATATACAGATTACCTTTTCGTACACCCTAAATTAGGAATAGAGTTTATCAACCTTACTCCACCACCTAATCCAGGTTGCGATTCTACTTTAGGCGTTTATCAAAACATATCTTTAGTTAGCTTAGCTCAGGTAGATTCATTCACTTGGTTATTTGGAGATGGTCTCAGGATAGATGGCAACTCTACTGTTAATACTCAATGGTGGACAGGAGTGGCTAATGACGGAATCATAGAACACATGTATAGAAGTCACGGTACATTTGATGGCTCCTTGGTAGCCACAGCTTATGGATGTACAGATACATTTACTTTCAAAGCGGCAGTAGCTAATATTGTGATGAATCCCAATATACTATCTACTCCAAACCCAGCTTGTACTCCTGATAATCCTATTGATTTTTCTGTAGCTAACTTACCTGCTACTCCTGGGGTAGATGCATTTTTATGGAACTTTGGTGATCCGCCGGCTGGCCCTGCCAACGTGAATGACAAGTCACTTACACCTAACAAAGCATACGGTCCTGGACCTTGGATGATAAGTCTAAGACTGATAGCTGGTCCATGTGACGTGACAATATATGACACCGTTCAAATAATTGGTCCTGGGTCTACTATAGAGGTGCCGTTTAATCGTGTAGCTCAAGATGAAGCTTACCAGTGCGAGATTAGAGACTCTGTACAGTTTGTAAATAATTCAACCTTCTATCAAAACGATTGGAATAGATTGGATGAAGATTCTGCAATTTACTATTATGATTACACATTTGACCGAGAGTTTGATAACTCCAATGGTACGTACAAGTTCTATTTTAGAACTTGGCAAGAAAAACCTCGAGGTAATTCCAAAATCAATGAAGAAATATTTGCTGATGGAGTTACTTTAACAAGACAAGGGTACACTGTATCTTGGGATGCAACTAAGGACTCATTGAAGGTTATTTTTGGTGGTGTTACTACCTACCATAAGATATCCTATCTTACGTCTCCTACGGCTAGCGGTACTAGTTACAGATTTGGGGTTAATCCACGTAAACGCTTTGTGTTTAACTATATTCCACCAGTAGGAAGCGGCGGTGTTGGTACTGGTGACCAAACAGCGGTAGATCCTACGATAAACATTAGAGATTATAGACCCAATATTTTTAGAATTTGGGATATGGGAGATCAATTTGCTCCTCAGTGTACTACAGACAGTAGACCCTGGGTAAGTAAAAATGTTGGGATCAACTGTAACTTCAGAGTAGATAGTATTCCAATACATTGGTATACGCCATGGGATGAGGTTTATAGAACTATGCAAGATGGCAGAAACTATACCACTCCTATGGTAGAAACTAGATTATTCAAACCGGATACATTCTGTTACCCTGTAAACGTGTATCCTGCCAATCCTATGATTGTGCCAGCCGATACAATTCTCACAGTTCCTATAGATTCAGCATACACCTATATGGGTGTTACAATACCAGCATTCGTAAATTATCCATATGGCAAATTAGGAAATTGGATAGTAAAAAGACCGCCAAGTAAATTCTGTGGAACTGACTTTTATTGGGATGCTGCACTAGATACTTTTGTAGCAGCTAATATAGTAACTGATACTACATACCATAATGAAGATTGGCTAGGTAGAAATAACCCGCTTGCAGGCAACGGAAGCACAAAATGGACTGTGACGTACCATGAAATGGAATTTGATATTCCAGCAGGGGTTACTATGACTACCGTGATGCTCCCACCACCTCCAGGAGGTGCTGGTGGAGGTGGCGGTGGCCCAGGACGTACTATTACAGGTCCGGCTACAGTAACTCTGGATCCTAACGAGCAGTTTAAGTTATCTCCAAACGATTGTATTACTGTTAATATATCTGTAGAAGAGACTACTCCAGATACTACGTATGCTACTCCATCTAACTATCCTGTACAGGTGGTTAAGTTTGGCTTATTAGTTACAGAAACTAGATCTCAAGTTTTCGTAGACTCTGCGGCACACAGATCTAAGTGGTTCTTGGATAACGCTGGCTGTTTCAACGTTACATTATACCAAGAAGACACCATACACCCGCTTAATTGTAAAGCAACAGGCACTAAATCACTTGCTCTTACTCCTCCTAGTGCAGATGGACTAGAATGGACTTCAGGTTTCCCTTGTCCTTATACTAATGGATTTTTTCAATATGTTCTAGAATTTGATATTGCTGATACTAAACCCGGTTGTACACAACAATGGTTTGAAGTGAATTATGATACACTAGCTTTCCCACCAGCACTTTCCTCTTCTTGGAATGTATACAATGGGGGTGGAGTTAAGGCTCCCGATGGTGCTTTGGGTACTCCTATACCGTTTGGATTACCATATGACCTTGTAGGTAATACTGGTACTACATTTGTGAAAGAGTATAGTAAGTTTGACATTGGTGATCCATATCAGCGTACTCCGTTTGGCTCATTTACCCTAGGACTAATAGTAGGTAACGGACCTCCTAATCCATTGGGTGGACCGCCAGAGTGTATGGACACTTCATACTACCCAGATTTATTCAGAATACTTCCTTTAGCACCAGAGTTTGAAATATTACTACCTGTTGCAGACGGACTTGGCAGACATTTTATGTGTGCTGGAGGTACTGCGTACTTCAAAATGGACCAAGAATTACAAGATAGTATCAAAACACTAAGATGGGCTTGGGGTTACCAAGGTATCGGTAGAGGACCAAACCTAGCAGTATACGTAGAAGAGTTTGAATACTACCAACCGTACACCGGCCCAGTAGCCGGAAGAAATGACGAAAACTATACCTACAATGGGGAAGATTGGCTATATAACTATGTAGTAAGAAGAGAATTGAGTGATATTACAGGTAACCAAATATTGGATACTATTGTTACGCTAATTATTAAAGATTGGCAAATAATAGCCAATACACGTAATGCTAATACTCTAGTTGTTGACGCATTTGACCAATTACTTGGTTTAAGATATGCTGACATACCGCCAGAAGATGTTCCTTACTACTTAGGAGACGGTACAGTTGGTTGTTTAGACACTACTGGACTTAGTCAATTCTTTACGTTCGGGGTAAGACCTTGGCACCAAAAAATAGACTCGTCCGTATGGCAGACTGGTAATAAGAGATACAGAGGTACATTATACAACCCTCAGTTTATTAAAGATACTACCTACGCTCGAGATGGTTCAGGTGCGGTTATTAAATCTCAAGTGAACCCTGCACAAGACTCTATATCTCGCGTAGACTCTATGCCTAATACGAATAGAGCTGATGTAGTAGATTTCATAGAAGTAGCAGAAGTGCTTCACTTTAGAGATTCATCTCTACAAGGGTATGATACCTTACTACAAGATACCTCTGGAAACGGACAACTAGATACTATAACTGGGGTATGGAAATATACCTACAGATATCCAGAAATAATAACACCAAATGAATGTGACCCAACTATAAAAGACACTATTTATAGAGCTGGAAACGGCCCAATGGTACCTTCTCTTTTCCTTAATAGTACAGTAGGTTGCGAAGCTAGATCTGCACGCCTATTGAATGTAGGATTCTTGAATGACTATTCTCTTAAAAATGAGAATATCTGTCAGGGTCTGAGGCTCGACGTAGACTACTACCAACGCTATTACCAATATGGCGAAGAAGATCCGTTTACATATCCTATTAAAGTCTTCCCATTCTGGCAAGATTTCGATAGATATACTAACAATAAAGAGACCTATACTTTGGATTGGGATAGCACAGATGGTGTATGGGACGACTACAGATCAATAGAACCTAACAATATATATACAGATCCTGGAACATATACTATTACGATAGTATCTAAAGATAGTGTAGACTGTAGAGACACTACTTTCCTTACAGTATATGTATCTAAACTACATCCTGGATTCAGATTAGATGACACCATTGTCAATTGTGCGTCTATCGTAAACTTCTTCGATACTAGTTTTGTAGATGATCCATGTGCAGACAAGGATACTTGTAGCAATGGTGTAGACCTTTCTTGCGAAAGTATAATCCGATGGGAATGGGATTTCGGTGATAGTACACGTAAGAGTATATTACAAAATCCTTCTCACAACTACACATCTGGCGGATCCTTTGACGTGACGCTAAAAGTCTGGTCTGAGCTAGGTTGTATAGAAGAGATAACGCAAACTCTATTTATACCAGGGCCTCAGCCACAGTTTGAGTTTGATCTAAATGTTTGGAATCTAAATGATTCTGCTATAATCTGTGCAGGAGACAGCGTATTGCTTATCAATACGGGTAAAGGTGATGTTAACACACCTACTTTTCAAATGGATTGGGGAGATGGTACATTTACTGCACCGTCTGCTATTGGAGATAAATATAGTCATACTTATTATACTCCTGGGACATATGAGCTATACCTAACGCAGGAGGATTTAATACCTGGCACATCTCAGAGATGTAGTAGAATATTCCCAGATACTAATCCGGACATAGCAAACCAACGTAAGATTATTGTAATAGTGAATCCACTCCCTCCAGTAGAGATATTGGCTTCTGATACATTTGTTTGTGTAGATGAGGTGATCACATTTACAGCAGATACTTTGGACCCTAGATATACTAGAATGAAGTGGTACTTAGAGCCTAACGACAGTATCAGCAGAACTTTACCAGACAATAGTATTACTTACTCTTGGTCTAAAGGTGGCGTATACGAAGTAGTTGTAGCACCTGAGTATGATATAATACCAAGATGCTGGGACAGAGATACTATACTAATCACGGTAGACGATGTTAAAGCTAACTTTACTATAGATTCTTCTGCTAAGCCAATCTTCTGTTTCACTAACACATCTACAGGAGCTAATCCTGATAAATACAGATGGACCTTTGAACCTACTTTAGAAGAGAAGCTTGAAGTTAACCCTTGTTTCAATTGGAATGATGAGGTAGGAACATTTGAAGTATGTCTCTATGTTGTCAGTACTTCAGAAGCTGAATGTCCTGATGACACTTGTCAATTGATTACCAATACTTTCTCTAGAAAAATCACATTCTACAACGTATTTACACCAAACGGTGACGGACAGAATGATGAATTTATTATAGACGGTACGTCGATAGAAGAATTCGAAATGAAGATTTTCAACAGATGGGGTGAGAGAGTATTTGAAACTACTGATGTAAATACAACTTGGAATGGAAAAGTTAACAACACAGGAATATCTTGCCCAGAAGGTACTTACTTCTATATTGTAAACTATAAATTCCTATTTAGTGAAGAGAATGAAGGTCTTGGTCCAGTAGAGGGTCAGATTGAATTAATCAGAAACCAATAGAACTGTAACCTATAGAAATCAGGTTATTAAAAACCCTTCTGTCGCTTGACAGAAGGGTTTTTTTATGCAACAAGATTAATATATTTGCTGGACTTATAAAGAAAGACTGAGGGATTAGGCCCATAGAAGTCTTAGCAACCTGAAAAACATTTCATACTCAAGGTGCTACATCCTATCCTTCAGCTGACGGACCAGATAAGTTTCTATGCACCTAACATCTCTTTGCAAATTGTATATATGCCAAAAACAATAGAAAACTATTTACGACTTAGCGGTTTAGAACCAATGGTTCAAACTCCCAATATTAACTTCATTAATATAGGCGAGAGAACTAACATAACCGGTTCTAAAGCCTTTGCAAAACTCATACTGAATAATAAATATGACGAAGCACTTTCTGTAGCTCGCTCGCAAGTAGAAAATGGTGCACAAATAATAGACATAAATATGGATGAAGGAATGCTCGATGGCAAGGCAGCCATGGTAAAATTCCTAAATCTCATAGCTGCTGAGCCAGACATAAGCCGAGTACCTGTAATGATAGACTCTAGTAAGTGGGAAATCATAGAAGCAGGGCTAAAAGCCATACAAGGAAAAGGAATAGTAAACTCTATAAGTCTAAAGGATGGAGAAGAAGCTTTTATAGCTCGTGCTAAAAAGATAAAACGCTATGGTGCTGCTACAGTAGTCATGGCTTTTGATGAAAAAGGTCAAGCAGATAGCTATGAAAAACGAATTGCTATTTGCCAGAGATGTTACGATATTCTCGTAAACAAAGTAAACTTTCCAGCATCTGATATCATCTTTGATCCCAATATACTTACTGTAGCTACAGGTATAGAAGAACATAATAACTATGCCGTAGATTTCATAAATGCTACACGATGGATAAAAGAAAACCTACCCTACGCTAAAGTAAGTGGTGGCGTAAGTAATATATCCTTTAGTTTCAGAGGGAATAATATAGTACGGGAAGCTATGCACTCTGCTTTCTTATACCACGCCATACAAGCAGGACTAGACATGGGAATAGTAAATGCAGGTATGATAGAAGTCTATGCAGAGATTCCAAAGGAACTTTTGGTTCGAGTAGAAGATGTTTTATTCAATCGACGAAGTGATTCCACAGAACGTCTGGTAGACTTTGCCGAAACTGTGAAAGGTGACGGTAAACAAATAGTCGTAGACCTAAGCTGGAGAGATCAATCGGTAGAAGAGAGACTTAAACATTCCCTTATAAAAGGAATAACAGACTTCATAGTGGAGGATACCGAGGAGTCTCGCCAAAACTACACCAAACCACTGCACGTAATAGAAGGACCACTAATGGCAGGAATGAGTGTCGTAGGAGACTTATTTGGTTCTGGTAAGATGTTCTTACCCCAAGTAGTGAAAAGTGCTCGAGTAATGAAAAAATCTGTAGCCTACCTGCAGCCTTATTTAGAAGCCGATAAGTCCGAAGGAAATACCCAAGGCAAAATCTTACTAGCTACGGTAAAAGGAGACGTACACGATATTGGAAAAAACATAGTAGGTGTAGTATTAGCATGCAACAACTACGAGATAATAGATTTAGGAGTAATGGTGCCTGCCAATGTGATCCTAGACGAAGCCATAAAACAAAATGTAGATGTAATAGGTCTCAGTGGTCTTATTACCCCTAGTTTAGACGAAATGGTAGATGTAGCTGCAGAGATGGAACGTCGCGGCATGAAAATGCCACTTCTGATAGGTGGTGCTACTACTAGTAGAGTACACACTGCCGTAAAAGTAGCTCCACACTATAGCGGCCCTATAGTACATGTGCTAGATGCGTCTAGATCTGTACCTGTGGCAGGTAAATTAATAGGAGAAAACTCAAGAGCTAAATTTGAGTCGGATACCAAGGCTGAGTACAAGGAGCTAGCAATACAACATGCGGCTAGACAAGCAGACAAGATAATACTCCCTTGGAGCGAAGCTCTAGAAAATAAACTGGTATTGGACTGGCAAGCCTATACTCCTCCTACCCCATTACAAGAAGGAATTCACGTATATCAAGATATCGCTTTAAAAGACTTAAAAGAATACATAGATTGGACTCCATTCTTTCAAACTTGGGAGCTTCGAGGTAAGTACCCTAACATTTTCGAAGATGAATATGTAGGCGAAGAAGCTAAAAAACTATTTGCTGATGCAAATGCTATGCTAGACGATATAATCTTGCACGAGAAGCTACAAGCCAAAGCAGTGCTAGGGGTATTCCCTGCTAATGAGGTAAATGGAGACGTGGTGCTAGAGAATGGAACACGTTTTAGTTTCTTAAGACAACAACGAAAAATGGGAACCAACATCCCCAACATATCACTAGCCGACTATTTAGCTCCCAAATCCTCAGGTAAGCAAGATTATATAGGAACCTTTGCAGTAACCGCGGGCATAGGGATAGAGCCTCTCATAGCTGCTTTTGAAGCAGATCATGACGACTATAACTCTATAATGGTAAAAGCACTAGCCGACAGGCTAGCAGAAGCTATGGCAGAGCTTATGCACCAAAAAATGCGAAAGGACATTTGGGGATATGCTGTAAATGAGAATTTAAGCAGTCGAGACTTAATACTAGAGAAGTACCAAGGTATTCGTCCTGCAGCGGGATATCCTGCTAGCCCAGACCATACAGAGAAAGCTACACTTTGGCAACTACTAGATGTCGAAAAAAGTACGGGAATAAGCCTAACGGATAGTTTTGCCATGTATCCTACAGCCTCAGTATCAGGTTTGTACTTCTCGCATCCTGAGTCTAAGTATTTTGCAGTAGGCAAAATAAGCAACGACCAAGTAGCAGATTATGCAAAACGCAGAGGGACAGATTTAGCCATCACTAAAAAGTGGCTAGGTCCTAACTTATTCTGATAAGGACTTTGCGGATCAATAATTCGTATTGCATTCTTTTCAAGAGATGGAACCGCAAATTTTTGGGACACCTACTTTAATAAATAGTATGCAAGGTGCAACGCTAGGATGATAGCTATATAATGCTTTGACTAAGGAGGTGATAGATTAATAAACCTAATATTAGCTTTTTTATGAAAAGCCAATTTGTTAATTATTATTATGTTTTCATTTACTCCTGAGCAGTAGCTTAGGAGTACCTTTTTTTATTAGATGCAACCAATGGGATTTCTCTGAGACTAATAGCTAGAAAAGTTGACTTTGGTCCAGATCCTGATAGAATAAAGGTAACCACATCCAACGGCACATTTACGAAACTAAAAATGTATATATCTGGAAATTTATCAATGCATAAAATGAAAGTACACTATCGTAAGGGGAACTCTCAATTCTTGAATGTAAAACATAGTTTTATTCTAGGCAGAGACACAAAAGTAATCGACCTAAAAGGAGATAAAGGAATAATACAATCTATCGATATGTGGTACGATAACAAAATAAGGCAGGCCGAAAGGCAATTGTCAGCTTATACGGAAGGTGTCAAGATATTTCACTTTATTTACTAGTATACTATAAATTCCTAGAGCCTACGTTCTTGGAGTTTTTTTATTCAATCTTGTTAGTTTTCAAACCTCAATACGTTCATCTTTGTATTATATATATGAACATTGGCATAATTTGTTATCCCACATTTGGTGGAAGTGGTGTAGTGGCGACTGAGCTAGGAAAGGCACTAGCTGCTCAAAATCACAATATACATTTCATCTCATACGATCAACCCGTGCGTCTAGATGTATTTACAGAAAATTTGTTTTATCACGAGGTAAGTTTTAATAACTACCCGCTGTTTAAGTACGCTCCATACGAAATAGCACTTACTAGTAAAATAGTAGATATAGTAAAAGTACATAAGATAGAAGTACTTCACGTACACTATGCCATACCACATGCCGCGGCGGCGGCTACTGCCAAGCATATACTCGCCCGTGAGGGAATAAAAATAAAGATAGTCACTACGCTGCACGGTACAGATATAACCCTAGTAGGCAAGGATAAATCCTATGAACCTGTAGTAACATACTCACTCCAAGAGAGTGATGTAGTAACCGCCGTGTCCGAAAGCTTAAAAAAAGATACTTACTCTTTCTTCAACTACACCGGCGAAATACATGTTGTACCTAATTTTATAGATTTTCAAAGATTCAATAAGCAGCCCAAAGACCATTTCAAAAAAGGTATTGCTCCCAATAGCGAAAGGATTTTAGTGCATACTTCAAATTTCAGAAAAGTAAAACGAGTGCCCGATGTATTAGCTATATATAGAAGAGTAGCAGCTAAAATACCTGCTAAACTTTTACTAATAGGAGATGGTCCTGAGCGTGCATCTATAGAAGCAGAATGCAGAAACTGTGATATATGTAAAGATGTTATTTTCTTAGGAAAGCAAGAAGCCGTAGAGGAGATTTTGAGTATTGCAGACCTATTCCTTATTCCATCAGAAACAGAGAGTTTTGGACTAGCAGCTCTAGAAGCAATGGCATGCGAAGTACCCGTCATAAGTACCAATACAGGGGGTTTGCCTGAGGTAAATATAGATGGACTTACTGGGTACACAAGTAATATAGGGGATGTAGATAAGATGGCAGCAGACGCACTTACCATCTTAAAAGATGAAAACCTTGCCCAGTTTAAAGCACAAGCTAAAAAACATTCGTTGAAATATCAACTGAAGAACATTCTTCCTTTGTACCAAGCATTATACTAAATCAATAATACTGTATGTTAAGTATGAGATAACATAATGCGTGTATTGGTACTCATATCTTTCTTATCTATCGCTTGGAGCTCCTTAGCACAAGAGGATAGTAGCACAATATCTACCACTGTAGATTCACAAAAAATTGAAGAACTAGTAAACATCTGTAACGAGCTAGGTCTGCCTGAGAATGAAACAGCAAACTTCAACTTATTGGTATTTACGCTGGATTGGCGGGGCACTCCATATTGCTATGGCGGAAGCAGTAAAAAAGGAACTGATTGTTCTGGCTTTACGAGTAACGTGTATAAAGAGATTTATAAAAAAGAAATTCCTCGTGTATCACGAGATATCTATGCTAACTCTATGCCTATTAGAAAGTACGCACTCTATGAAGGAGATTTAGTATTCTTTGCTACTAGTGGCGGCACTAAGATAACTCATGTTGGGGTATACCTCTGGGATGGCTATTTTGCCCACGCAAGTTCTAGTAAAGGAGTAATGATTAGTAACTTAAGGCAAGGATACTACCAACGCACATTTGTAAGTGGCGGGGCTTGGATAGACTAAGAAGATCTAAAACTATTTTGTAATAGTAAACTCTACGTCTGAGTTTGCATCTAGTACAAACTGAGGAGTAATAGGCACTTCATTATTAAAATTACCTGTAAACACTATTTTAGATGGGCTACTAGATAGTATTCCTATCTTATTCCCATTATCATCTGTCAATGTAATTTCGCCATTATCTTCTGACCAAGTACCCCTAGAAATCTGTTTATCTACCGGTATCTGTTGATTTTGCTCTTGTACAAAAACGACTACATCTACATCAGCGGTAAATGTAATTTCCGTGTTATAGATATTAGGATTCTCAGTTATAACTAACATACCTTCTAAATCTGTACCCTTACCTGTAAATGTACCAAAATCTTGGCCCATTGACTCGAGTGTCCCATTCTTTAAATCTATGTTCGTATAATCCCAAGTACCTACGTAGTCACTAATGAGTTCTTCACCTCCACCGCCGTTACCATTACCGCTTCCACTGTTTGTATCTTCCTCTATTACAGGGACCTGTGGTTTTCTACAGCTATATGTACCAATAACTACAACACTCAATGACAATACGAATACAAGTTTTTTCATGATAATAAGTCGCAAGATACTCTATTTTAGATATCCCAAATTTTCCAAGACTCATCTGCTTGTATTTGCAGCATTTCCAATCCGTTTTTTATAGTAGCCCCTTTTTCCTTTGCCTTTTTTAAGAAAAGAGATTCTTCTGGCTTATAAATCAGGTCGTAGCAAATATGTTTAGCACTAATAGCATTATAAGGTATAGACACACATTCATCTTCCATAGCAGGGGATCCAAGAGGAGTGGTATTAATAAGTATAGAATGCTCTGCGATTTCCTTCTCAGTCAAATCTGTGTAAGAGTACTCTGCCATAGGTCCTCGTGATACCGTAGAATACTGAATTCCTAATTGCTCTAAGGCATACTTTACTGCCTTAGAGCTACCTCCAGTTCCAAATATTAAAGCAGTATGCCTTTTGTTCCCTATAAGCTTAGAGAGGCTTTTTCTGAAACCCATAAAATCTGTGTTATCTCCAAACCAACCTTCGGCAGTTACCGATACAGTATTTACTGCTCCTATGGCTTTGGCGGCATTGCTTAAACTTTTCAGCATAGGAATAATGCTTTGTTTATGAGGTATGGTAACATTAAAACCACTTAATTTTTCCTTCTTTACTAAAGCCTTCAGCTTCTTTAAATCTTCAATTTCATACGCTTGATACTCGCAATCATCAAGCTCCAAGTCTGCAAATTTCTGAGCAAAGTAACCAGGAGAAAAAGAGTGTTTTATGGGAAATCCAATTACTCCGAATTTCTTCATTCTTCTTTTACACTATACTTATTCATTAAATAAATAATGGCTATTCCAGCTAACATAATAGTAATAGCCGGCAAAACTTGCGGAACGTTACCATACAGAAAATTATCAACTGGCAACTCTGAAAATTTAGAAGGCAATATGCTTTCGGAAAAAAGCACAACCTCATTACCTTTACTATTTACCCGTGTTTCTAGAACATTTTGCCAAGGCCAAACCTTATTAAGTGAGCCTATTAAAAAACCCGTAAGCAATGCCATAGTTGGGTTAGGATATTTTCTAAAAGTAAAAGTAAGGACCTTTGCAAAACTGAGTAAACCGACAAGCATACCCAAAGCAAAAACAACTATAATAGTGGTCTCCGGACCAAAAGGATGATGCGTAAATTCTTCTATTGCAGGCATTATAATAGTATACATACCCAATAAAAGCAGCACAAAACTACCAGACAACCCCGGTAGCATAAGAGCAGAAACCCCTAATACTCCTGCGAAAAACACCATAGCCAAATGTTCGCTCCCTTGAGAAGGTGCAGCTATGGTAATCCAATATACCAATACGGACCCAAGTATCAGAAGCACTATTTCAAGACCTCCCCATTTTTTTACTTCTCGTCCTATCATAGGGATAGACGCTAGAATTAACCCAAAGAAGAAACTCCATATAAGAATAGGATGACTCTCTAGCAGTTTTACAATAACCTTAAGCCCCACTAAGAAACCAATCGCCATACCAGCCAACAGCTTAGTGAGAAACAAGCCATCTATCTTTTGCCACACACTTTTAAAACCTTCTTCTTTCCACGTTTTAAGTAAGCCAAGATTGATATTACTAATCGCATTTAGTAGTCTCTCGTAGATACCCGTGATAAAAGCAAGTGTCCCTCCTGAGACTCCAGGAATAACTTCTGCTACTCCCATAGCAGCTCCTTTCAGCATAGTATAAATGGTTTCTTTCATAAAATATGGGCAAATGTACTAACTCATCGGTAGTTACGTTTTACTTTCGTACTCAAGCATGAAAAAAACATTTGCTATAATACTTCTCGGCCTCAGTCTCATACTCATTTTCGATAGCTGCAAGTCTAAAAAAAGATATCGTCATAAAGGCCCCTCAAAAAATTGTGATTGCCCCAATAGGTAACCTTTCTAAGAGCATCGCAGTATAACTTCTTGTTACAATGCATATTTCTACTTTATAATAGAATAGATAAACATTACTTAACCTTGAACCTAAATATGACTTACGGGTTAGTATAATTAAAACATGGTTAATAACATCAATATATCGGAAGCACTATGCAGCACTATGCCCATAATTGATGTCCGTTCGCCAAAAGAGTACCAACAAGGCCACATACCAAATGCTATCAATATTCCTCTATTTTCGGACGAGGAGCGAGCTGAAGTAGGGACCGCGTACAAGCAAGTATCTAAAGAGGCAGCTATAGAACAGGGGACTATACTTGTAAATCCTAAGCTGCTTGATTTTATACATAATTCGAAAAAAGCAGCCCCAAAAGGCTCCGCCATAATTCACTGCTGGCGAGGGGGAATGAGAAGTCAGTCTTTTGCTAAGCATCTATCAGACAATGGCTTTTCGGAGCTGAGTGTGATTACTGGAGGATACAAAGCGTACAGAAACTATGTGCTAGATCAACTAGAAGTTACAATCAAAATCAAACTACTAGGGGGATTTACTGGCAGCGGAAAAACATATATCCTTAGTGAATTAAAGAAGCTAGGACATCAGATTCTCGATTTAGAAGGTCTTGCCCATCACAAGGGTTCTGCTTTTGGGGGTATAGGCCAAGACGCCCAACCTACATCGGAGCAGTTTGATAACAACCTATTTAGAGAAATAAGTAAACTAGATAGAACCCAACCTATCTGGATAGAGGACGAGAGTTATAGCATAGGCACTGTAAATGTACCGCAACAGATTCATACACAAATGAGATCTAGTGCTCTTATATTCATAGACATACCAGCAGAAGAGCGAGCTACGCACTTGGTCCAAGAATATACTAAAGTAGGCGATCATCTATTAGCTGATTCCATACTAAAACTATCTAAAAGACTTGGTCTTGAAAAAGTGAATTTGGCTTTGGAATTACTTTCAGAAAAAAAATATTACGAAGTGGCTCTACTGTCACTTGTTTACTATGACAAGCTTTATAAAAAAGGAAAAAACAGAGAAGCTGCTCGTACGGTAACCACTATATCACGGAATAATACAAATCACTACGAGAATGCTCTGGCACTCGAAAAGCTGAACTTATGAAGGAAATAAAACTAACACAATATAGCCACGGTGCAGGATGTGGATGCAAAATATCGCCAAAGGTGCTAGGTAAGATGCTAAAAACAAGTATGCCAGCTAGTACGGACAAAAACCTACTAGTGGGCAATGATAGCAGAGATGACGCAGCGGTTTATGATTTGGGCGATGGATCTGCAGTGATTAGTACTACCGACTTCTTTATGCCGATAGTAGATAATCCGTTTACCTTCGGAAAAATAGCTGCTACCAATGCCATAAGTGATATATATGCAATGGGAGGAACACCTTTGCTAGCTATAGCCATATTAGGATGGCCTATAGATAAGCTGCCGCCAGAAGTGGCACAGCAAGTGCTAGAAGGCGGTCGTGCGTCTTGTGCAGAAGCAGGCATTACGCTAGCAGGTGGACACAGTATAGATAGTCCTGAGCCTATCTTCGGCTTGGCAGTAACTGGCCGCGTAGAAATAGCCAAACTCAAACAAAACAACACCGCCACCAAAGGATGTATACTCTATCTTACCAAACCAATAGGAGTAGGCATATTCACCACTGCTCAAAAACAAGGCAAGCTGCTAGCAGAACATGAGCATATAGCTCCTGATTCTATGGCTAAGCTAAACAAAATAGGTCAACAACTAGCGGGCGTAAAAGGTATAACTGCTATGACTGATGTTACAGGATTTGGACTACTCGGTCACTTGACAGAGATCTGCGAGGGCAGCCAATTATCTGCAAAACTTAACTATAGCAAAGTTCCTATTTTTGATGAAGTCGAATATTATCTAGAGCAGAAGTGTGTGCCCGGCGGAACTACAAGAAACTGGGACAGTTATGGTGAAAAAGTAAGACTAGCGAACGAATCTTACCGCGATATCCTATGCGACCCACAAACGAGTGGAGGTCTACTAATAGCAGTAGAACCGGACTCTACCGCGGAGGTAGAAAATCTTTTAAAAGCAAATGGAATTGATGCCCAACCTTTTGGTGAATTAGTGGATCAAGATGAGTTTTCGATATATGTGGATTAGCAAACAAGCACACTTCGTCCATTTATATTTCTACCCTTTATAGTATATTTGGATATTAAGTGACTTCTAACAATCAAACTTTCCCAAAAAAACATCAATCTGGCCTTATCTTTTTTGGTTATGTACTTGCTATTTTTGGCAGTATAATAGGCGTAGTAATTGGTTATACTCTTAAATCTAAACAAGCAGAATTACCCGATGGTAATAGAGCATATAAATATTCTGAAAATGATAGAAAGCATGGTCAACAGATTGCCACTATCGCAGTAGTTATGTTCTGTATTGGATTGGCTTTAAAAATACTGAGTTAGTCTAAATTCACTTTTCTTTTCTTGGTTGAGAAATGCCAACGCAGGTAGTTCTCCATGGTCACATCTAGCTTGTTGGGATGTACATTATAGTTCAATCCTAGCCTGTTCAAAAACACAAGATTTTTGCCAATAGTAACTTCATAGCCCACTCGTGCTCCTACCATTTTTCGATAGTCATACATTATAGGCAAACTCTTATTACCAGTAGAGTGATACAGCTGCTCGCCCCACGGACCTTGGAACTGGTGACTGTCCCAATAGTTGAGCACGAACTGATAGTCTTTATGTGTCAGCCTTAGCACTCCAAGCTGCCCTACCCCATCTATGATACCATGAACTTTGTTATCGCTTCTATCTTCATAGAAAGCGGCGTGTCCACTCATAAATAGATTAGTATGCTCATTGAAGAAGTGAGTATATTCTATTCCGTAAGCAAAATTATACTCTACCGAATTTGGTGAGCTGTTTATATCTATTTCGCCGGCACTGTGCACTGTGATTCCTTGTGCATTGAAGCTTAGTTTATTCTTTTCTGTGCTAATGGGATTAAGGTAAACATTGTATCCTGCTACAAATTGCTCATTCTTGGGATCGTCGTAGTAGATCATATCGTGCCAATCTATCCACGCATCATAAGTAAGATATTTGCCTGGTTTACTTATCTGTAGTCCTTGCTCAAATCTATCTGTTATTGCTTTTTCATAATCATAAAGAGGCTCTATCATTTTATGCTGTAGCGTGCCATTGAGGCTACCAAAAACAATATTATGGTGTAGTACATCATCATACGTAAACTTAAAATAAGGCTCAATACTTTGAACGGCTGGATTACCAAAATCGTACCTCAGATTAAAACCTCCATAAATCTGAGCTTTCTCATTAAAAGAATACTGAACATACGGCATAGCCTGAAAACCGATGTATGTAGACCCTTTGTCTACTCTAGAGAGATATTCTGCATTTCTGAAATAACTGAGATTATCAAAATGAAATTTTAGGTGACTAGAGTCTAGATTTTTCTCATATTTATCGTGGTCAAAAAATGAATTCTCATACTGACTGTATACAATATTAAACAGAAAAGTAAAGCAACATAACAGGAATATTTGTCTTAAAAACATTAATTAATCATTGCAATTAGCTGCAAATAAGCAACTTTGAAATGGTTTATCATAGCAGAATACCATTTGGCACAAAAATGGGACTAGTATAGACAAAGCGAAGAGATATGAATACCATAAAATTAACAACACTTGCATTTATTCTATTAGTAGGAAGTGCATACACTAATGAAACAGATAAGTACGACGATTTGCGTAAGCAGAGTAATGAAGCTTTCACATTTGGTGAGCAGCTAAAATACCGAGTACACTATGGCTGGATAAATGCTGCTAGTGTAGATGTAAACGTAGCAGAGAAGCCTGTAAAAGTGAATGGAAGATCTACCTACCAAGTGAGTGCATATGGTAAAACATTTCGTTCTTTCGACTGGGCATTTAGAGTGCGAGATCATTTTATAAGCTATATAGACAGCCAGAGTGTTGCTCCATTAAAATATTGGAAAAAGGTAGAGGAAGATAACTACAGAGACGAAGACTTGGTATATTATGACCACGATAAGAAAAAGCTAAAAGGCAAGAAAAAGGATATGGATATGCCTGCGTACCTCCAAGATATAGTTAGCTCTATCTTCTATGCACGTACTATTGATTTTCAAAATGCAGCCACAGGACAAAGTTTTCCTGTTAACATTTATCTAGACCAAGAGATCTACGACCTTAAGTTTAAGTACATAGGAAAAGAAACTATAAAGACGGACCTAGGTAAGATAGAATGCTACAAACTAAGACCACAATTGGTAGTAGACCGAGTATTCAAAGACGAAGATGATATGACCATATGGGTGAGTGCAGATGCTAACAAAATACCTGTAAGAATACAAGCAAACATCTACGTAGGTTCTGTAAAAGTAGATATCACCAGTACCAAAGGTCTTAAAAATCCTTTTAGTAGTAAGCGATAAAAATAACCCTAAGACCATTCGAAAAATGCTCTCAACCTTAAGTTGTGAGCATTTTTTTATTCAGCTACCTTTACCGCCTTTAATGAACTACCTAAACGGCGAAAATCTAAGCAAAGATCTAGGGGAGAGAATACTCTTTCAAAACTTAGACCTCAGCATAAACAAAGGAGATAAAATAGCACTAGTCGCTAATAATGGAACTGGCAAAAGTTCTCTTCTCAAAATACTAGCACAAGTAGACGAGCCAGATAACGGTATAGTACGCTTACGTAAAGGGATACGGTCTGCCTATCTACCCCAGGAACCCGTATTTGACGAAGGGACGATACAAGAGTTAATAGACAATAGCAGCACACATATAATGGCGACCATACGTGCATATGAGGCATCTCTAGAAGCACAAACTGCCGATTACAACACAGATACCCAGCGAGCCTTTGAAAATGCGTCTGCAGCTATGGACGAAGCTGATGCGTGGGATTTTGAGCGAAAGCTGAAGGAACTACTTACCCGTTTCACGATTACCGATTACGATCAGCAGATTAGCTTACTAAGCGGTGGACAAAAGAAACGTCTAGCTATCAGTTTGGCTATTCTTCAAAATCCAGATTTACTCATGCTCGATGAGCCTACCAATCACCTAGACCTAGACATGATAGAGTGGCTAGAGAACTACCTGAGCAACTCTAACATGAGCATACTGATGGTGAGTCACGATAGATATTTTCTAGACTCTGTTTGCAACCAAATAATAGAAACGACAGATGGTAGATTGCAAAAT
>Ga0115007_10000798_pt1 | contig 20788 bp, 3 predicted proteins | sample ArcOceMetagenome_2_FD_87166 | JGI IMG/M metagenome (GOLD analysis project Ga0115007, IMG submission 87166) | Marine eukaryotic phytoplankton communities from Arctic Ocean - Arctic Ocean ARC135M Metagenome | ecosystem: Environmental > Aquatic > Marine > Oceanic | place: Arctic Ocean | collected...
ATAAAACGCACGTTCCGGAATACGTCGGACGCAATTCATATCACTTTGTGTACCATCGGAAAAAAATTGAATGTTTGGCGATTTCCAATGCGGCAAACCAGCCACACCATCGTCGTCGTTGATTTCAATGGTCACTGAAAATTCTGGACCCATGATCACATCACCACCCGGTACATACAATTGCAAACGAAAATATTCCGTGGGTTCTGGACAAAAATCTTCCATAACATAGACACGAATATGAACCAAACTGACACCTGCTTCAAACGTAGCAATCCCGTTGGTTTGTACATAATCACCACATTCACCTCGATGGCTGCTTGGGTACGAAAAACATAGATCGGCATCGGCCGACGACGTACCCACGGCGGTAATGTCTGATGTGGCATAGCCCACCGACAAAGGTCGTGTCAATTCACCGGTTCTGATCAAATCAATTTCAACAAAATTTTCAGAAAAATCATAATGTGTATCGCCTTTGTAATAAATGGATTCGTGTGTGTTGATATAAGTCTCTTTGAACTGTAAATTCAAAAATTCAACGTCATAAGCAAAAGCCATGCCATTCTCAGGCGTGTAGGATTCAAATGAAGTCGGTGAACGTGGGGCACCCGACAGCACATGGTACGATTCATCAATGGCAACCGAAGTACCAAAAAGATCACCCGTCATTTTTTGGGGTGGTTGAAGTTTTACGGTTTCGGTTGCATTCCAAGATTGACCCTGTAGTAAAATACCAGTGCTGGAACGTTTTTCATTCGCCATTGCAAAAAGATAGATGGCACCCGATTTAAAGAGGCCATAACCAGATCCTGGAGAAAGATTGCCACGACGTTCCAGTTCTATAAAATTACGATTTAAATAATCCACCGTTCGAGAGTGTGGTGCACCAACAGCAACAATGCCGGTGTAACCATTGATGGACACATCGGTACCAAAGTTATCACCCGGTCGACGATCGCTTGCCAACATTTTAGTGGCCAAGTTCCATTTGCAATTCCATCGATTTATGTCTCTGCCCCAACGGTGTGTGTGTTGATCACCGGTGTAAAAAGGTGAAGACAATTGATCGGCAAATTGTCCATCGACATTTACTAAATGACAACCGTGAGAGTTGCAACGTTGTTCACACAGTTCAGGCTCAGAACGACCGTTGCCCATATCAACTGTTTTGGAATCGTTGTGCACTCTTCTAAACAAATAAGCTGCACCCGCTCCTTGTCCCATTTGACCATCACACCCTCCTTGCGAACAAGTAACATTACCGTCCCCACTCGTACCACCATGTGCACCATTGATGTTGCCATTGTTCCATCCAAATTCAATGGCATCAACATTAATATGTCCCCATCGAGTACTGGATTGGTCTACAATTCGAAATTGCGCGGTCAGACCTGTCCATTGAGTCACATCCCATTCAACTCGACGCATGGTCTCTTTGCATTCGCCCGTCGCCATCAATACTCTTCTTGTGCGTATGTCATCGGGGTGATCGCGACGGTAGGATGTTTCCAAATGTGGAAACACGAATTGTTCACCGTCAATCAACAATTCAACACGAACCACATCTTTGTTGCAACCTCCACCAATTAAAAAAGTGATCGTATTGCCATTGATTGGAAAGGGATCAGAAGTCAATGTACCCTGTGGCACATCACCTTGAGCGGTACCGATTGTATTGTTGTTTGTCTTGGTGCGATTTTCATACGTACCAATCCAGTACTTCAGTTGATGACGTGATTCTTGACCTTGGCCACCGCGGTAAGCTTGTTGATTGACGTAATCGTTATGGTGGTATTCAATGTTTGTTTCTATTTCTGGGTCATGGTAAGCTTTGGTCACAATTTGTTCGACTCTTTCATGGACGTCCGTGCCCGCACTTTGAAATTGTCCATACACGGCACGAGCATTTGAATTATCACCATACGTTGGTTGATGCTCAAAAGCAGTACCTGTTTTGTGCCAACCAACTAAATTTCCAGTTTCAAAATCCCAAGTGCTTCGAGGTTTCATGGTATCCGACGGCATCCCTACCACAAGGTAATCCCAACTGATGTCTACACTTTCCCCAAAACGATCTCTTTGACTGGCATCGGGTGCATGCAATATTGTTTGAAGTTTCCAACTCGCATTGGATTTGGCCAAAGCTTTTTCAGGCTGAACCAAATATACATATACTGAACCCCGTCCTCGAAAAGCTTTGTCTTCAAGTTTTTTAATTTCTTCTTCCATATTTATAGGGCCATCGTTGGGGTCTGTCAATTCATACTCGTCGTTTGGGCAACCAACCACAACAGTATCGTTCCACAACGCAACCGCAGCACCATAATCGGCTTTGGCAAGAAAACGTTGATGTATGGTTGGTTCAGCTGCAGCATCTAAATCTCTGCCATTGATTAACAATTCATTGTGGTTGGGTCGCCTCAAACGTTGGCGTGCTTCCCACACAATTCCTGGGGCACATCCATCCGTACAACGTTGAAACAGAAAAACACTTTCATCTCCAGCAGCAGCAATGGCAATCCAATTGCCAGATACAGCTACTCCGTTTTTACCACCAAAGTTAGTACCACTGGCGTCTGCAAACACATGGTCCAAAGGCCACGTCAAATTTTGAACATGTGTCCACTCGGTACCTAATCGCTGAACACCAACGGTGTCCAATTGAAACACATAAGCACGATGGGAACGAGTAGCTGCGTTGATGTCGCGTTCGTTTGCGTAATGATGATCTGCACCCACCACCAATGTACCGTTTGATATTGCGATAGAACGACCAAAATGTGTTCCTGCTCGAAACCATGGATCGGGTGCAACGAGTACTTTGACACGTTCCCAAGCACCATTGCTGCTTCGCTTGTGGTAGATGTACACAGCTCCAGCTTCACGGTGTTGCCCAATGTCTGATTGTGGAGCACTGACAACAGCAATGTTGCCCAACATTTTGTCAATTTTAACGGAACTGCCAAAAGCATTGAAACGACTTGTATCGTTTTGTTTGTTGGCAAACTCCGAGGGAAGAGGACCATTTGCATTGGTTTCATTCAGTGCACCAACGGTAGGACCCTCAAACCAAGAACAACCGGGTATTTCTTGACAGGCGCTTCGATCTGTGCGCGATGTACAGTCGTACGTCCACGCGGCTGTTGATTCTGCATGTGTAATTATATGAGCCGATGTACCAACACAATGGGTCAGAGACGTGGTGCCACCAAGAGGTTCTGGTTCGTGGGCGGACAAAGTTTCGTAGTACGACGATAAACCAACACCACCATCACCGTCGTCTTTGATCGCCAGGGTTGTCCATAAATCGCCACCCCACACTGGTTCGATACCGGGTACAATAAGTCGCAGGTTCAGTCTTTCGTCAGGAAATTCAAGTGTATGGTCATTGGTAATCACCACATCGTACTGAAACACAGCACCAGTGCCATTGTTTGGGTCCATTGTAAATGTCTGCCAATCTGGAACGTAATCATTGGTCGCAGCAAAATCATACGAAGAAGGTTGGTAGACTTTACTGTCACCCGGTATCCAAAGGCAATCGTCGACCGCTTTGCCATACCTTGTTCGGTAAAGACAATCCGCACGACCCGTGGCAGTACTTGCACACCCACCATTGGGGTTTGGGCAAAGTTCATCTGGAAAATCACGAGCGGGGTGCTGCAACAAATCAACGTGCTGTTCTGTTGCACTTGGCACTCTAGAACCTTCACCATCACCCACGACGTATTCCGCATACTGCAACAAAGTTTTAGCATCTTGGTTGTGAATCGTTGCCACGCGACATAAATTTGCGGTGCCCAGCGAGCAGCGACGCACGTCAATCGTGATGGTGCCACCGTCTTCGTTGATACTGTAATGTTTGGGCGACGAAGCATAATCAAAAGCAATGTTGAAAAAAGAAAGATCAAACACATGAACGCCACCTGCATTGTTTCCTGAAAAATAAGAGTCCATGTTTGGAGCTCCAATGGAAATGACACCCCCACTCATTGCCATGGAACTGACTGGCGAGGCACCCATCAGATCCGTGCCTCTTGCTTCGTATCGACCCTCCTCTGAAATGGGTCGCATGACACCATGTTTGATCCATGTATCTGATCCATCCTGCATAAATTTGGAACGATCACGAAAGAACACACTGACACCTCGACGAAACATGTCTCCAGGTTTGTTCAAAGTTTTAACATTTACCACTGCACCACCTTTGCTGCGTCCATGTTCTGGCCCCGCTTGGGTCACTGTGCCACTGACGGAAGATACCAATGCCTTTGCCGTTCGTGCACCCAGAGGTACTGGTTTTTCACCGTACTCACGTTGATGGGTAACCACCCAGATGTGTCCACCATGTGCATCTGGACCCCATCTTTCTACAACAGCACCATACATGCCTAAATCTTCGGCAAGAATGATGGCAAAATCAGCGGCGCTGGAATCATGTTTGATTCGTCGCGTGTGAATGGGTGCAAACTCTTCTGTTCGCGTTCGTGTATCAGAAGTTATGAACGTCGAAGGTCGACGCATACGTTGTCGACGAATGCCGTTCTCGTGATGCCCATCAACATAACGGACTGCATACGTATCGTCAACCACAGAGGAAGCACCTCCGTCGTGCCATGGATTTGGTTCGTAAGTAGGTGCATTGATCACTTTGCCGGCATAGTACCGAATGCCTGCATCACCTTGCCGTCGGACTTCAACGTCGGCACCAACTGGGATGATATCAAAATTGCTGCTCATTGTCATGTCTCGTTCACTTTCAACGGTTGTACGACGACGAACACCGCGCGTGACGTAAAAGTACCCACTCAACGTACCATTGTCGGTGGAAGTTGTTGTAATGGATTGAATTAATTTACGTGGACGAAATTTTGGAAGACCAATGCCCAGTGGGTGTGACGCAACAACAATGATGTCGTTACCATCGTTGGTGGCTGGGTTGGCTTCGGCTTGAGAACAAATGTCTAACACAATTTGGCTTCCAAAACCATCGCCCTCTTGCGCTCCGTAACCAGCCTCAACACGACTTTCATACACCAATGGGAAATTAAGTAGACCGGAGGTTCTTTTGTACAAAAGAACAACACCTTTGCGGCCTGGTGTCCCACGACCAGGCGCACCAATGGCCAATGTATCTTTATCAATGGCCATGCTAAAACCAAACATGGAAGACATCCCCGCTTCCGGCAGAGGAGTACCAACTGGTGGTGCAAATGGATCTACAATCACTTGAGAAGGTTGATACTTGTCGGATTCTTGCATGCGTCTGTACACCAACACACGTGGAGATCCCCATCGAGAATCATTCGGTCGTTCAGCAACAACAATGGTGCCATCAAAATGATGCAGAGAAACACCGAAACGCCGACCCGTATGCAACTTGACATCCGGCGAACAATCGATGGGCCGCAATTCATCTGAATTCACACCGCATGAAAAATCTTGTGAAGTCAACCGTTGTGAAAACGCCCATTCAGGTGCATCAATGGCTTGTGCAATTCTACGACGACTTCCTACAGCCTCTCCAGCAGCAGGCAAAGACTCTGAACTGTCCACAAAAGGTACGGTACGTTTAAACACGTACACGGCACCCGAATCGGGACCGCGATGTTGGTCTCCTGGTGCTGACACAATAGCAGTGCCACCTTCAAGTTCCACTTGATAACCAAACTGGTCGCCCGTGTTGGACATGGAGGGGGGTATCATCAGTTTAGCTTCCTCGTACCACATGTCAGAATCCATTGAATCCGTTTCCAATTGTTCGGAAACTCGACGATTCCATCGAAAGACATGTGCTGCCCCTCGATTCAAACGCTCGGGCGTTCCATGCACCAGATCCATGATTTGTACTTGTGCGTGTTCAGCAGTACCGTTGACAATCAATGGAAACATGTGCATTGGAGAAGGTTCAGCGACCAAAGATGGCAAATCATCACGAGTCCGTGCATGGAAAAAAATGACCAGATCAACAAATGGATTCGTGGTGTTGCCGTTTTGACACACTCGAGTGTTCAAAAATGGAAGATTATCCTCTGATGTCACTGCTGCTGCTGTTACATCTTCGAACAATACAATTGCTGTACCACCATTGATTTCTACCGTGGTCAAAGTGTCAAATTTAACATTCAAGTCTGTTTTAACGACAATGGATGTGGTAGCACCAGTGTGTTCACTGTGGGTCACATCCGCGGCAAGTATTGTTGTTGTTCCGATGACCAAGTCAATGTTATTTTTAAATATAGACATTCCCGTAGCTGGCACCACTTCATAACCTGAAGCATAAGAAACACCCGTTTGTCGGTTATAAAAAGCACCCCATTGACCATACGCACGAATGGAACAACCACTTGGTACATGACTGAATGATCCGGCCGTTAATGTATTGATTATGGACGTCACTTGGGATCCTCTGAATATTAAAGCTTGTTCCAAACAAGTGGCTTCGGTTGGAGTTGACGCAGGCGAAGAAGTGATGACAACTGCTGTCGTACCTGCCCCAGTCAAGCCCACCCGCAGAATTCCTGTCGCATCTCCTTGTGTAACAACAACGCCTTTCGCTTCTGTTACGGTTGCCGTAGATGTCCAATAAGCATCGTTTGTGGAAGCTTTGACAGTCAATGTCCATACATCTTCCAGATTTGTATAAAGTCTTCCAAAAGAAGTGCCTTGCCTTACCGTGGCTCCTGGAATCTCCGTCATTCCCTGACTGTTGATGGTCAATGTCCATAGTTTGTAATCGATACTGTTCAACGAAGAATCTTTTGGATCAGTCAACATTTGACGTTCAAATTCCGATTCCACTGTTTTTCCAGTTTCTTGTGGAGAGGTACTTCTTTGACGAATGACAACGCGGCCCACTGACCATGCATCGGACAATTCATCCGACAACTCTTTAATGGTCAATGTCCCAGCCCACAAAGCTTTGGTAATGGCTTTCGTTGGCGTATTTTCTTCGGCGTACCCTTCTTCCGGTTGTTGTTCTAAATGTGGTGCTGGACCTTGATTGGTTGTTCGGGTGTATTGCTTGCTCGTCACACTTTGACCATGACCTTTGCTTCGAAAGACCAAACGAAAATTTCCACCATCTGCCACACATCGAAAGGCTTTTTGTTCAATCAAACCATCGTCGTTTGCTCCCGGGGCACCAATCAGAACAGCCGTTCCTGATGCTGATACAGAGTGACCAAATCGATCGGTAGCTGTCGTATCAATGCTTTGAAGTTTAATTCTTTGCGACCAACGATGTTCTGATTCGTTGCGGGTAAAAATATAAGCGGCACCGGCATCGTTCCCATAATGACCCATTCTTGCTGATTTTTTTGTTGCACCCCCAAAGTTTTTGTAGGTACCCGACAACATGCTGTGTCCTACGTTGTTAAGGATTTGATTTCGCATGGATGGTCCAAAAGTTGGAACATCCAGATCATCTACTTCATCAAGGCGTGTCATGTCATACACGGCACCCACTTGCACTTTCACGTTGGATCCAAATGTCAAACTTTGATTCACTTCTAACGGTGGAAGATTACCGTTTGTATCAATCCAATCGTTCCAGGAATAATCTTGATATTGTTCGTCGGACCATATTGGAGACTTCAAATGGATTTGCTCGTGAATTTCTTTTCTTCGTCGTTTTAAATCCGCCACTCGATTAAACGTAATGGTCCATTCGTAGCTTCGATCAGCACCCATGGGTTCACTGCGTATGACGTCCACATCATAAATGCTGTGTAAATTTTCCAACGCAAGTTTTACTTCGGTTGATGTCGCATTCCAACGCAGCATGGCACCTACATTGCCAAGTCCACGAAACCCTAACGCAAAATGACCCCCGACTGGCGCTGCACCTTGAACGTACGTCGCAACAAGTGCTTGAGCACCATGCCCCAAAAGACCTGTTGAAGAAGGTAACATTTCTGGCACCTCCCAATACTTTTCCACCGAATCAAAAGTGACTGTCCACACTCTACCGAAATCAATTGTACTTGGTTTTGTTGCACCAGTAGCATACGTAATGGGTACTTGAAGAATTCCTACCACACTCACTTCTACATTTGTAAAATTCCACAAATCACTCGTAATGATGTTGGCCATTTCAGCAGCACTGGTATTGAATGGAATGTTACGTGTCGTTGCAGGTTCTTGCAGGGTTCCAATATGACCGGTGTGTACCAAGTTGGGAAAAGAAAGAGTGAAAAATCCACCAACAGAAGGCGATGCTTGTATCCGTGTGGTTGTTATTGTTCCAGTAGGGGCATACGTTGAAAAACTAGAATCAACGGCCTCCAACAATGGAACAGGACCACGAATATCACGAAAAGTAATTCGCCAATGAAATGCGCCCACACAATTGCAAGCTTGATCAATTTCATAACGCGTGACATCTACATTGCCAACACCAAGTTCTTTAAAATTTCTCATGATAATAGAACCAAGTGCATCGGGAAGCACATTCCAAGGAATTTCTTCCGTCTCTGTATTTGGGTAATGCGGTGGATCTTCGTAAACGATAAAATTAGAAAGTGGATCATTGTGTTTCCATCGAAGTTTAAATCTTGGAATAAGATCAATTCGGTCACCAGTTTGAACCACTGTCGTTTGTATTTTGTTGCCGGGTGACACAGAGGTCGCGATCTGTTGAATTTCATGAATGTGCAACACACTCGTTGTGATGGTTTGGACTGCTTTGACGTATGTAGTACTCTCTGCCTTTGTTTTTACAGTCTGAATCTCAGTGACTGGTTTGTCTTCAAAGGGAGAACCAGATACCATTAACATTCGACCATTTGCAACCCCGTTCGTATCAAAATTAGATTCAGTATCAACAGAGTAACCAAAACCATCACGAGGTTGTGGATCAGAAGGCATTAATGTTTTGACCGCGGCATAACGGCAAGCCACTGAAATGTGTACAGAAAGTGGTTCGGTATCTCGAGGTGCGTACCTTGGAGTGATGTATGTGGCCGAAGTTGTAAATTTAATCACGTATTCTAACGCAGCATCTTCCAACGCTAAATCTATAAATTGAGCGATACCGTTTTTCAATTTAATCGTTTTTGTACCCAACAGTTCAATGTTGGATGCACCGTCGGAGTGTGTTGTACTGAATAAACTTGCGGTCACATAATTGGTATTTTCACTTCGAATAATATTTCCACCCGCATCTACCAATGCAATGACGGGTTGAGGTTGAAAAGGCGTTCGCCCAGCAACATCTGCAAAAGGACGTCGAAGTACTTCCAGTCGACGTGGTTTACCTTCAGCAACATAAAAGGGATCGGTATAACCTACAACAAAACCATCAAATCCGTTTGGAGAAGTTCTGTAATTGATTTGAGATGTTGCATTAAACATAATGGTGTAAGGACCACCGATGTGAGAGACATTAAGGCCGTAAAAAGAAGCCACACCTTGATTAAAATCAACCGTCAACGACTGATTACCACCCTGATTGAACAACGTATCTTCAAGAAATGAATGTGAAAAATTCAAAGAGGGTAACAATTCAGTTCCGATTCGAGCCACCCCATAACCCGGATGTTGCTCTCGACCATGAAACGGTGTAATGTACAATGACGCTGTACATCTGCTAACACTGTCAGTCGATATCAAATTCAGACCAGCGTCAACCAACCATACTTTTACGACGGGGTACATGGCTTCACCACCCAGAACAGATCCATACGGAAATGATTTGACCAAGGTTTTGTTTGCAGGACCAACACCAATATCAGCGGTAACATTGAACGTCAAATTGTGGTGTCCAATGGGTGTTTCAAATATTGACTCAACCACGAGATCAACAACAGGAGTCCACGTGTTTGTGGCAGTACAATTTCCTTCCCCCAATTCCGTGAGCAAAGAATTGCTGCACGACCCATTCACCGGTGGAATCCAATTCCCCCCCGCCTTCGAACATGAAAACTCGTCGTACAGAAAGTGATGCTGCGTACCACCAGATTCAACTTTGATGTTACAATAGCCAATGGCAACGGTCCACGTATTGTTTATAACACATTCTGCTTGTGTCAGAATAAGAGATTGACTGCAATAACCAGCTTTGTATGGTTGTGTAATGTAATCGGGAAAAGCATAAGTCAGGTTTGACACCGTAAACTCTAAAAGATAATCGTTACCAGCAACATCAATCTGCAACCCATTGAATGTTGCTGTTCCAGCTTTGAAACCATGGGCCGAAAGAGCCGAAGTACCTTCCGCAGCACTAAGAACACCACTTCGTCCATCTACATTATTTGTAAGCACCGGATCATAATCGTAGAAGTTAGCACTGATGATATCTGATCCCAATATCGTAGTACTGCCAACCACTAAATCTGTTGAAGTGTCCATTGTTAATCCATTGGCTACTGTTACCACCACTTTTGTAGTAGCACCAGTATTTACAACAGCCGAGACTTCAACATGAGAAACAGTTGTATCACCAATGACGAAATCAGTTCCCATGTTGAATGTCACGCCGGATGGGGCGGTAATTTTAACCAAAGTCGTGGCACCTGTATTACTAGCGGATGCCAAATTGGCAGCAAGCAGCGTTGTTGATCCAATCATCAAATCAGTCAAGGCATGAAAAGCAATCCCAGAAGACGCAGTGAGTACTATTGATGAATATGTACCATTTAAATTGTACTTTAAAGTACCACTCGTCGTTGTTTGAGAGACAGTAGCAAAATTAATATTTGCACCCGCGACAACAGTTGTTCCAACAACCATGCTGTTCGACGCATCAAAAGTTTGTCCGTTAGCAGCAGTGACAGACACCACATTAATACTGGCACCAGTCAACTCCACGTTCAATGTACCTGTTGCCAACCAAGATTGAGTAGCGCTGATCACATCTACAGCAGGCACAACAGTTGACCCAACTATTAAATTAGTGTCGGCATCAAAGGGTGTGGAACCGGGATTTGCAAGAACAGTAATTGATGTTGTGTCGCCGATACTGGAGGCACTTGTAATGTCAGCGGCCGATACGGTGGCACTGCCAATGACGATGTCAGTAGATGTATCAAACACGACACCGGAAGCTGCTCTCAGCAAAACTGTCGTTGCCATACCAGTATTGATGGAGCTTTTTAATTTTTCTGGTGCTATCATGGTGGAACCAACTTTCAATGCTCTGGTTGTATCAAATACGGCACCAGAAGCAGCAATAACGACAACAGAAGTAGTTGCACCAGTGTTCACTGCATTCATTAAAAGCGATTGGGCTATGTTGGTCGATCCAACCGTAAAATCTGTAAATGCATTGAACACAACTCCAGAAGCAGCAGCAACGACAAACGTTGTTGTGGCACCCTCATTATTGGCTTGGTTTACGTTTGTTGCAAGAACTGTGGTTGATCCAATCACCAAATCATTTGCGTTATTAAATGTCACACCAGAAGCTGCAGTAATAATCACGTCTGTTGCACTGGCACCCGACAAACTTGTTTTGAGAGAACCCGTAGAATACCACGAAAAAACCGCACCCGTCAAAATAGAAATTGGTAGTGTTGTAGCACCAACAACAAGATCAGTATTTGTGTCAAAAGTAACGGACGAAGCTGTATCAATGACGAAGGAAGAAGTACTCCCAGAGTTGACGAAACTGCTTAAATGAGCACCTGCAACAATGACCGTTGTACCAATGACTAAAGCAGAAGAAGTACCAAACGTGACACCTGACGCTGTTACAATTTCTACTGCGCTTAAGCTTCCAGTATACGTATGTCTCAACGTACCAACTGTGTCCCACGCAAATGTTGCACTGATCAAATCTGCTGCTTTTACAGTGGATTCTCCAATCGCTCCACCAATCACTAAATCGGTTAGTGTATTGAACGTTACCCCTGGTTCAGCATTAATGACAACTGCAGTGGATGCACCCGTATTCACAGCATTCGTTACGTCTGCGGCCGCTACGGTAGTAGATCCAATCACCAAATTCGCGGTAGGGTCAAAAGGAATATGAGATTGTGTACTGATGACAACAGACGTTGTGTCACCATTGAGAGCAGTTTGTAAAATTCCTGAAAAAGTTGACCCTTGTGAAACAACGGCACCTTGACTTTCTGTTATGCTTGCAGCGTTGATGGTCATTGTCCAGACATTTACCAAAGTAGTTGCCAGAGTCCCAGACGAGAAACCCTGAGTGACAGGAACACCTTGTGCTTTCGTTATACCTTGACTTTGAATAGCCACTGTCCATTTCAATCCTTGTGTCACTGTTGCACCAATATTTTCATTGACGATTTGATTTGGACTCATGTTGGCTGTCCAGACATTTTGCAGTGCCGCATGCAGCGTACCTACAGCATCGGGTGTGATGACAACTGCTGCGTTTGTGACATCATCAGCCAATACTGTTGTTGATCCCACAACTAAATTCGTGGATGCATCATACGTCGTGGTAAGGCTCGATGTTATAACGACAGAAGTGGTGGCACCATTTAACAGAATTTTTAATGTACCAGTGGCACTGCCTTGTGTTACAATGGCTCCTTGACTCTCTGTAATGCTTGCAGTGTTGATGGTCATCGTCCATGTTTTGTAACCATTGGCTTGAGTGACGGCAACATTTGCATTTTCACCAATACCAGCACTGTTTGTGGAGATGGCCCATTTTTTCCCTTGATTCACAACAACACCTTGAGATTCAGTAATGCTTGCACTTGCAATGGTCATGTTCCAAATATTCTCCAACGACGTGACAAGAGTTCCTTGCGATGTGCCTTGCGTGATTGCGACGCTTTGTGATTCAGTGACTGGCGCATTGTGCACTCCGATTGTCCAAATATTTTGAAGACTTGTGGCCAGAGTACCTGATTCCACCCATGAAGAAACAGCATTGGTGACATCATCGGCAAGTACTGTGGTTGAACCAATGACCAAATTGTTTGCGGTATCAAATGTCACTCCTGCTGCAGCATCAATGTGCACGGACGTTGTACTTGTACTCGTCGCAGCTGAATTAATATTGGCATGAACCACTGTGGTTGATGTTGATCCAATCACTAAATCCGTCGATGCACTAAAAATTACTCCAGATGCTGCATCCACAGTAACCAAGGTTGTTGCACCAGTGTTGACACTACTCACAATATTTCCACCCGTCACAGACGTGGTACCAATGACTAAAGTCGTCACTGAATCAAACGTGACTCCGGATGCTGCCGTGATCACGACCGATGGATTTGCGGAATTGGTCATTGCAACTTTAAGTTGACCAGTTGAAGATCCTTGGGTCACTGCAACACCGGCAATTTCTTTGATGGCAACATTTTGAAGTGACAAGGTCCATACATTTTCGAGTGCCCAATTGTTAGCATTTGTAATATCACTGGCTGCTAGAATTGTAGAACCAATGACCAGAGATTCAGTCGATACAAACACCGCACCTGCTTCGCCGGTAATTTCAAACATACTAGTAGTGACAGGAACGACGTCAGAAGTTGCCACACTTGAAGGTGTTCTCAGGGCTGTTTTTAAAGTTCCAGTAGCATCCCACGATGCAACAGCACCAATGACGTCGCGCGCATTTATGACAGTAGTGCCAACAATTAAATTTGCCGATGTATCAAATACTGTTCCAGGTTCTACTAGAATTACAATGGTTGTTGTTGGTCCATTGCACGATACTCTTAATGTACCCGATTGGAGTCCGCCATAATTTACCCCAACTCTTCCCCCAACTCTTCTTTGAGTCACTGTGACTCCTGCATTTTCAACAACAATGGAAGGGTTGAGTGTGATGTCCCACTGATATCCTTGCGTGACTTTGATTCCAAGAGTTTCGCCAACAACTACTGGATTCGTTTTCATTGTCCAGACATTCTCATGAACAACAACAAGGAGACCCGACGAACTTCCTTGCGTGACAGTAGCACCACCTAATTCTGAAATGGATTGACTCGCAATACCAAACACCCATCTATTTTGAAGGGTGGTTCTTAACGTACCCATTGCATTGCTGCCTTGTGTAACGTTGGCACCCTTTAATTCATTGAGGTTGGCATTGTTGATGGTCATTGACCAAACGAAACCTTGGTTGATGACTACGTTTGCAGTTTCCGTCACAGGAACATGATCGACGTCATACGTCCACGTGGAAACCAGACCAGTTTTAAGGGTACCTGCTGCACCACCTTGAGCCACAACACTGTCTTGTGCTTCTGTCAATTTAATGCTGTTGAGATTGAGTGTCCAAATGTTTTCAAGTGCAGCCGAGTTGGACAAAGTTCCAGTTGAATCGACGACTGTTGTTGTGATTGCGGCTCCGGTTACATCTTCCGCCAACACAATTGTCGTGCCACCATTCAGTATTAAATTGGCAGACGTATCAAATGTCACAGTTGGCGCTGTTTTTACAAGAATGGACGTCGTAGCACCACTGTGCGCGCTGTTGGTCACATCTCCAGAAAGTATTGGTGATGATGATCCAATCACCAAATCAATATTGCTTTTGAAAATAGACATTCCAGTTGCTGGAACAATCGTGTAACCTGCTGCAGAAGCGACACCGGCTTGTCGATTGAAATAAGCACCAAGATCATCCGTGTCCTTGACGGAACAACCCGTCGGTATATGACTGAAAGACCCGGCCGTCAATGTACTTGTTGTGGCAGTCGTTTGTGATCCATAGGCAATTAAAGCTTGTTCCAAACAAGTGGTTTCGGTGGGAGTCGAGGCAGGAGAGGAAGTAATGACAACCGTTGTCATGCCGGCACCAGTCAAGGCGGTCCGAAGAGTTCCAGTGGCAGTTCCTTGAGTGACTGCAACACCTTGAAGTTCTGATATGGTTGTGGCAGCAATGGTCAATGTCCAGTAATCTTCCAGAGCAACGGTGGAAGTGCCCGCTGAACTGCTTTGAACGACATTCATTCCTTGTGATTCTGTAATTCCTTGGCCATTGATTGTGATTGTCCATATTTTGTAGGCATTGGGCTGCGTGACTGTAGCTCCCAATGCTTCCGTCACTTTTTTTTGGTTGGTATTCAAAGTCCACACCAATCCTTGAGTCACTGCACTGTCTTGAAGTTCCGTAATCGTAGCCGCATTGATGCCAATGGTCCAATCGGCTGTGGGTGCCAGTTGGGTGACCACAACATTTTGTGTTTCCACAATCGCAACACTGCTGCTCAACGCAATGGTCCAAGTATTTTCCAAGGCAGTTACAAGTGTACCAGAAGACCCTCCTTGGTCGACTGTGACACCAGCTGCTTGAGTGATTCCAGCACTAGAAATTGTCGCGTGCCATGAATTTTCTAATTCTGTGTATAAAAGTCCATTGACACTTCCTTGCGTGACAGCGACATTGGTTGCTTCCGTTATTTTTGCACTGTTGACCGAAAAGGTCCAGACAGTATCACTATAATTTAAATACTTTTGTGCAGTTGGCCAACGCGTCAACGATACGGACGCACTCACCCCACGTGAATATTGGGGATCAATGACCACATTGCCACCTTTGTCGACCAGTGACAGCCTTGGAGGTGGATTAATGGGTAATCCACCGGTGCCAGACACCGTAAATTTACCGCCTCGAGTTCCTGTAGCCATGTGTGCCCACAATACACCACTTGTATGATCACGATGCAATTTCATATAATGCGGCACACCAACTGTAACACTAAAGGGTTTGCTTTCTGCAAATAAACCATGTTCAGTTGCTACAAATAAAAGAGTGTAATCGGTAGCATTTTCATTGATGTACAAACCTTCAAAAGTACAAGTACCGTTCAAAGTCGTTGCTCGTGGTCCAGTGCCACTTGTAATTTCGGACTGACTGGTTGGTAGAGACCCATTTTCCATGCGTAGGGTTGCAAAGACGGCGGGATTTTGTTGCAAGGAGGCAAACACAATGGTTGAATTGTCACCGTAACACGGTGTCCCTTCAATGCCATACAAAGTGACAGCAGGTTGTACTCCCAAGGGTGCACCGCCCGTGGTGTTTTTGGGTTGTGTTGTTACAAACATGTAGGTAGGTCCATTGGGACATTGGGCGGTTGTGATGGTTAAAACGAGGTAGAGAAGGAGTGCAGGAAGAAAGAGGGGTGTGATGTTGGGAAGGAGCATGGTCAATAGTTGGCTACGCAACAAGTAGTTGTAGGTTTGAATACCGGTATTAACCAATTGCAGCGCAGCGGCAGCGCAGCGCAGCGATGCAACACACAAATTGCTGGCAGCGAAAACTATGTCAGTAATTCCATTCCACTCAACTCACACTTTTCCTCGCAAGTCTGGTAAAAACAAAACACAAACCAACACACACACACGCACCAAACACTCCCCAACCGTTTGCACGGTCGTCGGTTAACAATCAAAAGTTGCCTGGCAGTCAGAACCAAACACGATCTGCTGTCGTGTGAAAAAAGAGAGAGAAAAAATTCCTCGTCTTTTTGCCGAAAACACATTTACCATGTGGTCAATATTCACCCTGTCCTTGCTTGTTCTCTTGACCCACGCTGGCAAACCAAAAAAGACCGAGTTGTTGAAACAAATGACGCGCCAAAGTTTAAAAGATGCCGTGTGCATCAAAGCCAAAGTCAAGTCAAATCGAAGAACTGGAACCTCCAACGTTGTTTTCAAAATGTTAGACACTGCTGACGACGAACACGGAAATCCATCCACAAAAGAAGGCACCTATTGCACACCCGATGCAAAATGTGGTGTTATATTTTTTCCAAACAACCAAGAGCACATTTTACATGCTTTAATGTCTGCTCCTAATTTACATGATCCCATCGTTGATGATCGCGAAGTACAATTTGCATTTGGCAGTCGTGGAAAAATTGCCAAAGCCTTTTTGAAAGGTGCCGAAGCAGCCAGTAAAAAACTTTCCAAATACAAACCGTTGGCGTACATGATACGAAGGATTGACCACGAAAACCCGTCCAATGGGATTGATACTCGAGCCATTCGAAAAGCCAGTTTATTGTCCAAATATGGGATAAGACTCACTCCTAAATCTAAGAAAAACGACCAACAAGAACATTTTGATCAAATCGTAATACCGTTGGTCGGTTTGGACCCAACCACATCATCAACCATGGACAACGTCGAAGTATTGTTGTCCGAAATCAATACCCATTGCAGTACCAAGTACCGTACCAAAAGACAAGTATTGAGTACAGAATTATTGGCAGAAATGTATGCGGATCATACGGACCCAGTTGCCTCTGGTAAATCATTGATCAACGACGAAGGACAAGAAGAGCTGAATGACGATCAACCATCACAATATGTGTACAATCAAGCATATGCTTTGCGTTTGTTGAAACTAGGTGCTTCCGTGAACATTCGTTCCAGTCGCGGTGTAACACCATTGATGAGGGCGGCGGAAGAAGGAGATTCAACCATGATACAACGAATGATCAAATTGGGTGGCCTGATTAATTTGAAAGATGTTCAAGATCGAACGGCGTTGCATTATGCGATTCCTTCCCATCAAGCAAATCCCAATGTAGTGGAAGATTTGGCTCTCGGTGGGAACATTCAAGCATCGCGTGGTCGTGAGGATTTTGGGCGTATGATCGATGGAACATCGGAGAGCAGCATGTTGGACGATCAAAGACAGCCTTTCTTTGTTCAACAAGTTGCTTGCATCCATGTGAAAGATGCGGCTGGAAGAACACCGTTTGCTCTTTTAATGGATCAAGTATCACATAAATTTTATGAAGAGCGTCCTCAACCCTCTGCATTTGCTGTCTTGGGTGATTTTTTATTGCATGTTGGATCAGACATCAATGCATTGAATTACATGCAACAAACGCCATTGATGTTAGCGAGTCAAAGAAAAGCGTATCATATCGTCGATTTTTTATTGGACCATCATGCGAACGTGGAAGTGAAAGATTTGCATGGATGTACCGCTTTGTGCCACGCAATAGAATGGTACAGTTGGACAGTGACCTTGGCAAAAAAATTTGCACAAATTAAATCCAAAGACATTTCGAAACAAATCAGTGCTGTGCTTGAATTGCATTCGTTTGATGAAATTTTTGAAACATGTGAACAAAAGTTAATCTCAAACATTTACAATGGTAAAAAACCTTATTTAAAAGCCGAAATCAGTCTTGTTTCTTTGACCAATGCGTTGTTGGAATGTGGATTTTTAGAAAGGTCTACGCATCTGTTATTGAACAAAGGAAATGCATCGATTGGTGTGGTGAATGCAAAGGGGGAAACGGTCTTGCATATGATGCACCCAACAATGAAAAAATCTTTTTACGATCAATTGGATGAACAGCAGCAGGTGGAATACCGTGACGTTCTATCGGTGCACCGCGACAATCAAGGGGTGTTGGAAAATCAATCGGTGTGGCATGGTTTTGTTGGTGAAACAGAAAACGACAGTGGGGTACCAGAGACTGTGCATGATGCTGTGTTGGATGATGCTGGCAATGTAGAAATAGAAAAGACAGAAACAACTGGAACGGGTACAGATTGTGATTTTGATGTAATTTCTTTGGAATCATTAATGGCGATGGACACAAGTGATGGAAAGAAAGCAGGCAATTCGACTGCGTTTGAATTTGAGTATCAACGCTGGAATAAACCAGTATTGGTATTGAATTTTTCAAACGTGGGCAGTGATTGGAGCGAGTTGACCAAAGCATGGACGAATGAAGAATGGATTATCAATAACTACGGCAGTGAACATATCAGTAAGTAGTGTTGGTATTTGTGTTGCTGCTGTTTTTCTTTTTCTAACGGTTTCTGTTTCGTTCCTGCGCAGCGACCGGTACTATTCCGTACGCGGATCATTTTAATTTAATATCCCACAGGCGTAAAATGCAAACGTATTTAGCACAAATTCAACAATACGAAGACACTAGAAAAAAAGTACAAGCACAACAACAACAATCACAAGATTCCGACATTCATCCAAATGATCTGGAATTGTTGTCAAACCCGCCCATGTATTTGTTTCATTTGATTGAATTGCTGCAACCAAAACATGAAATGGGTTATGCGTTGGCCAATATGTTTTTAAAATCCAAAAAGACCCAATCGAAATACAATCCTTTTCACATGTTGCACAAATCAATGGTGATGCAAAGTGCACAATTTTATTACGGCAGATACGGCAGTGGTGCACCATTTCATTTTCATGGCAAAGCATTGAATGTGTTGTTACAGGGAAGAAAAGATTGGTTACTATCGCCACCCTCTGTGGCAATGTACAGTCGGTTGCATCCTGCATTGTGGAAGAAAACAATGGACGAATTGAGAACAGAGTACGGTGGAGATGGCGGTGGAAAAACAAGAAAATTTTACAAATGTACTCAACCGCAGGGAAGTTTGTTGTATGTGCCCACTGGGTGGAGTCATGCGGTGTTGAATGTGGATGAAAACGTGCCGACTGTGGGTGTGGCCGTTGAGTATGCAACGACGGGGAGTAATGAAATTGAAGCGTTGCTGGATGCAACAGAACATGCAACAGAAGATGCAACAGAACATGTTGCAACACGAACAACAACGGTGCACGCTGAGTTTACTCGACGTTTAGAGTCAACCACGCAATGGGCGAGATCGTTGGAGTATGCAGATATTGCGATGCATTAACAAGTGTACTGTACGTACCGCACACACTGTGTACACATGTAGTACATGTACCACATGTACTGTAGTACGCACACATACTACTGTACATGTCATGTATGTAGTATCTAGTATGTGTGTAGTACACACATACATACGATTGGATCTTTGTGTACGAAGAATTGAAACAAGTGAAAGAAGCTCGGGAGGAACGGGGAGAAAACTTGCAAGCCGCGGTGGGGACAGTGATGGCCAATGTATTGTCATCGAGTGCCAGTGGCATTGAAGCAGCGGTGGAAGTGGAAGAAGTGAAAGAAGTGAAACCACCACCACCACAGAGTGAAGGCGCGACCGGTGGCGAAAAAAGTGAACAGAGTGATCAGAGTGCGACAGGGGCGACGGGTGGCGATGGAATCAAAGCATTTTAAAATTGCATCCCTCTTGCCATTGCCGAGCATTCCAAATTCAAACAAAGGAGGGCAGGCGTTCATTGGTAGATTGTAACAACTTGAGAAACAAATGTAAAAAAACATTGACAATTCATTATTTTTTAATTATAAATTTTACAGGTATTCATACATTCATGTATTTAAATTGAAAACTTCAAATTGGTCTTGTAAATACATGTAGCCCACCTTTGAATTTGTGGGAGCACTGACCGAAAGCAGTACACCCTTGAGGCAATTTGTGCGCACTTGTGATTGCTGCGTCATTTTGATCTTCCAATGTATTGGCATCGTACAAACATACCTTTTTACAGTAAATACGGTTCTTCTTTTCAGCTTTCAGCAATCGAAGAGATTTGTTCGTATGTAGTTAGATCGGAGGTCGAAACTCCTTGAAACAGGAGCGGTAGGTAGGGTACAGGGGTACAAACGAGATATGAACGTGGAATCTTCCACTGTTCGAGCGTAGGCTCTGGAAGCATTGTTTCTTTGTTCCAACCTCCTGTTTTCATTCTTCAGGTTGAAAATCGTTTGATGAAGGGCACTGATTTGAGACAGCAGACGGGTCTGAGCCATGTGTACAATCCTCCGCCACCGTCGTCGTCGTCGTCGTCGTCGCTACTCCAATCTTGACCTTGTTGTCCTTGTTGTTCTTGTTGTTCTTGTTGTTCTTGTTGTTCTTGCATTTCTTCCTCTTGTTCTTCTTGTTGTTCTTTTTCTTCCCCTTCTTGTTCTTCCTTTTCTTCCTCTTCTTCTTGTTCTTCTTCTTCAGCTCCTCCTTTCTTTGCTGGTGTTAC
>Ga0115007_10000800_pt1 | contig 20772 bp, 18 predicted proteins | sample ArcOceMetagenome_2_FD_87166 | JGI IMG/M metagenome (GOLD analysis project Ga0115007, IMG submission 87166) | Marine eukaryotic phytoplankton communities from Arctic Ocean - Arctic Ocean ARC135M Metagenome | ecosystem: Environmental > Aquatic > Marine > Oceanic | place: Arctic Ocean | collected...
AAGCTCACGGTGACGTTCTCAACGCCGACTCGGTTCGGGTCCACCACCGCGTCGGGGTTCACCGCGAGCGGGCCGTAGCAGTAGCAGTACGTTTCAGGGTCCAAGTCAACTTGGGGCTCGGCGCCTTGCACGCACGAACACCCGTTTGTCTGCAAATCCCCGTCCGAGGAAAACAACGTCGCGTTGTACAGGGTAATAGGCACGGCGGCGTAGTCGGTGACGTTGAGGTACTGTTCGCCGGTGAAGGAGCTCGCGCAAAGCGAACCGGCCGCCATGCTGACGTTCACCATCGTGCGCCGCAACAGCATGTCCGCCACCAAAGCCGTTTGGTTACCGTCCCAGTCGTACGGGTTCGTCGTGTTCGCGGTCGCCGCGGTCGTCGCCGCGGTTGCGTTCGCCTCGACCAACGAGTTGTTCGTGATGTCAAGGTAAAGCTGAAGCTGTTCGTGCGCCAGGGTGAGGTTTGTTTTTTCCAAGTGCGTTTTGATCGCCTGTTTTTGTAAAAGAAAAGTGTCAGTCTTGTGTTGGCAAACAGTGTGTCAGGATTCGGTGAAAGCCCCAATACGTACCTGGTAGGTTGTGACCTCGTACTTGCGTCGGATCTGGCCGTAGTGCGCGGCGAGCAGTAGTCTTTTGTTTTTCGCCTCAACGGTAACGTTGAACCGCGGCCGGACCGCGCCCGCGACTTTTAGAAAAATGTCCTTCTTCACCACCACGGACCAGTCCCCATCCGGGACGTCGTCGATCTCCCGCACGACGTGCCCAACCTGTTGCTCGAACCGCTGGTCCGTCTCGTAGTAGCAATCGCTGCCTGATTGAAATAAAAAAGAAAGTGTCAGTCTCGTATGGGCATTCAGTCGGTGGAATGTGGTTATTGGGATATACTTACCGTGGAAGATCTTTTTCGGCCCGATAAGCTCGTCAACCTCCATCGGACACAGGTTCCAAGACGCGTCTTGCATCAAGTCAATTGGTGAGACGCTCCCCTTGGGGTGCGAGAAGTTGAAGTACACGTCAATCTGAATGGGCGTTATCTGGGACTCGGTTTTCAGCAAGTTGCAATCCGCTTTGCACCCGAACCGGCCGTACTCGGGGTACTCGAATGGCGCTGAGATAAATAAAAGAAAGTGTCAGTCTCGTATGGGCAAACAGTGTTGGGATTTGGTAAATGGAAAATACTTACCTTCGCACCGCCCGTCCCCGCACCGCGCGTCTTGCCAGGTCGTCGTCACCACTGACGCGATCCAATCCCGCACCTCCGCGCTTCCCTTCATCGTGGTGTCTTCGGGAATCAGGTTGTTTTTCAGCGTGCTCGTCAGCTCGTACGCCTCGCTGGCGCTTCGCTGCAGGAACAGAATGCTCATGTAGAAACCCACGAAGATAAGAAAGGAAAATAAACTCGCGTAGTCCTTGCGGCGCTCGTGCTGTTTCAGAAAACAGTTGGGAATTTTGGGAGAAAAGGGGTCAGATTTTTTACGATTTTCGGAGCTGACATCGCGCAACCGTTTCGGTCGCGCATTCGGACGCGAGTCATAGCCCTTTTCGCGGCCTTAGGTCTTGGAGGCACCGTGCGAGGTTCGCGTGCGCCTTGACACCACTGGTGTCTACCCAGAAAACTCCCTTCGAACGAAACAAAACGTGCTTCCGTTCGCGACGACGCGGATTACGCGATGACTAATCTCGGTTTGGGGGAAACAGAAAAGCCCAAAACGGTTCGTCAATTGATGTCACCATCGGGACGTGTTCGTTGGGACCGAAAGGGACCCCAACTCGGGGACGCCACACGTACGTTTTTCTTGTACTTCGCATACAGCGCGTTCACCACGGTCGCGGCGGTGGCGGGGTCGTCCCCGTCGGCTTCGATGTCGAGGTCGTACCCGGTTCCCTTCGGGTCGGGCTTGGCCGCCGCATGGGCTTCCGCCTTCTTGAATAAGCTCATCATGACCGCGGTGGGGAGTCACCACGGGATGGCACGTCCCCGCGGTGACTCTGGTGGTGTGTTTGTACCCCCGATTTCTGTGCGTGGTACGGACGGGGGTTGTTGTGTCAGGAACGTGTTCGTGGGACGGTAGGAGGTTGGGGGCGATGCGTGGCACGTACACACCCACGGGGGGGTGTCGCGCATTTTCCATCATTCACGTCGCACACGCCTCCAGGAACCGCGACGTTTCCTGAAACACCGCGTGTGTTGTGCCCGGGCGACTCGATTCGAGGTTCGAGGCACACGCGATTCGGGGCGAATTCGCGGACCGCTGGAATCGGGACGGCGTGCCGAAAGCAACGCCGTCGAGAAACACGTGTGCGGTGGATCGACAGAACCCACACCGCGACACCACGTCCGTGTCACATGTCGCGCGAATTCAACCATGCGCACGCGCCAGAAAATACCGTGCGCACCTTTGGAACGCGCCGCTCCACACCAAGGTGGCGTGTTTCCGACCTGCTTTACTTTTGGGGTTTACGAAGTCGTGCTCGGACGCACACTCCCTCGGGTGAACGACGATGCGCGCGTGCCTTCACGAAGCGCAGTCGACGAATGGCGGCGAACGAACGGCGAGCAGGCTTACGGGACGCAACACAACACCTCTTTCGTCACGTGATGCAAAATCATCTGCAGAAGTGATTCTCGATTCTCTCTTCTGTCATAAAAATATTAAATTCGTTCTGCTACCCCCCCTCCCCGTTCCCTTTCTCTCGCAACCCACCACCCCCAGTGTGTTCGTGTCCACCACGGCCCACCGTCCCACCCCTCCCGAACCCAGGAACGAGGTTGTGCGGGCGAAAAGAAGCGTCTATACCCGGATGACGCGTGGAACGATTGGAGCTGGAACTCGCAATCGATTGCGCATCAACCGAATGCGCGCCGTTTCGTCGCGACACCACCGCGACAAACGCCAGCACGCACAGCAAAACAATCAGCGCCTTGTTCCGGGCGAAGCTCCTGCACTTTCTAAAAGCAAGCCTCCTTGTCATCGGCAAATCGATCCCCCGCTTGTGCAGCCCCGGCACGCTTTGTATCGCGCGCTTGACGTGCGTTTGCGAATCCACTCGTTTCAGGGGACTCGTTCCGGTGAACAACCCTGGTAAGTTTGGAGGAGTCATCAGACCGGCAACCAGACTTTGCGAGGTCGTGCCGATGCTTCCCACCGAGCCGCCTGCTTGACTAATGAAACTCCTCTCGTTGGTACCGTAGACGACACCGGAAGCCTCCACGTCAACCGAGACGTACCCGTCGCGTATCGCGCCGTCCCGACGTTGCTTCACGTCCTTCTCGTTGTTGTGATGAGTCACCACCGTGCCGTTCGAGTCGTCGCTATCACCACCCGAGCTCAGCTCGTCGTTGAAGTGCAGTGAACCGAGTGTTGTACCTGTTGAGTCACCGTCGTTGATGTCCACCGCGACCTCGCGCGCGTTAGCACCACTTCCCGTGCCCCGGCCGTTCCAAAGTTTCGAAGCGCCGCCGTGCGTTTCCGCTCTCGAAACATCCTCGTCGCTCCCTCCCCGTTTCAACACCCCAAGGCGCGAATGCATCTCTTCACGGTGACCGCGGGTGTTACGTACTGTAACACCGCACACCGAGTCCGTTCCGCGCCGACCCGTGGGCCACGGGTGCCGCCAGTGCGTACACAACTGGCGCGACGCAAAGGCACCGCGTGGTGGATATCGGAACGTGAGAAACACACTCAACGGATAAGCGGAAGGATTCGTGCTGGAAAGTTGACTTCTTCGTTCTTCCGCTTTTTCGATGCCGACAGTCAATCACGCGCGCGTCGCGCCTGGGTGTGGTTGTTCCGGGTTCCGGTCGGACCCGCGGGTTCCACAGGAGAATGGACCACCCGACTTCCTCGGGCCGGGGCGAGAAAAGGGACGCTAGTTTTCCTCCTGAGGTCTCCAGGTTGTTCAAACGAGGCGGCCCGAAAGCGACGCGAGCTTTTTGCGACACGCAAACGGCGGCGAGCCACCGCGACGATGGCGGGTCCCTGCGGAACCACCCAAACGTGCTTGACGCGTTCAAGGAAACTCTAAACGCGATGTCAAAGCCGTTGCAGGCGCAATCGGACAACGTCACGGTGTGCGTGTGGGATCCCAAAAAGCGTGTCGCGAAAGTAGTACGCGCGCGAGGCAAGCACCTCACCAAGATGGGCTTCAACGAAGGCGCCAATCAGTTTCTCAGGCCGGAGGAGGTTTTGTTCCTAGTGGAAACCGAGCGCGCGGTGCTGTTTCTGGACGACGTTGTTTCGGTGACTACAACGCATACAAACCCTGGGGCAAAAAATGCAAACCCTGATGCAAGCAACGCAAACCCGGAACAACGACCCATGTCCCTGCGTCGCGCGCACCGCGTGGTCGCCGAATCGGGAGGCGTTTCGAACGACGCGTACTTGCTCTACGCGTTTCTGGTGCGGCGCGGGTACGTCGTGCGGCGGTTTGCGGGTGACGCGGGTGACAAAACCGGGTATTCACTAAATACGCATATGGAAGATGGGTCCGCGCGAGGACGTGGCACTTGGTGCGATGCTGCGCTCGTGACTGAAAATACGATCAGCAGTACGGTCGGTAGTCGTGACACCGCGCTGCGCGGCGAAAGCATCGGGCGCCCGCGCGGGTGGTACCCGAGCGCCGCGCGGTGGCTGGGAACGGGTTCGCGCGATTCGCGGACTAAAAGCCCTACCCTCGCCCCTGTCGAGGTGGTTAAACAAACGGGTAGCACTGCGACCACGAGGTCCTTGGTTCAAAGCTCACTCAGCGGTTCAAATCCTTTGTTCGCGGCGTTCGTTCCCGACGGAAAAACGTTTTCGAAAAAAAACCCAGGCGCCGTTTCGTTTTACGTGTTTCTTAAAGCTTCGGAAAACGGAGACGAAGCTCACCGGTTCGTGCCGTCGTGTCACGAAAGGCGCGGCGCGGCGAAACGGCTCACCGCGTTGGGCGAACAAAACTTGGAGACCAAAATCGCGTGGGCGACGGTCGCGGACGGTGTCGTCGTGCTGCACCGGTTCAACGACTTTTAGTTTTTTTGGAAAGCGAAGCGAGAGTCGTCGTATGGGTAACTAGTCATCGGTGAATAGAGTCGGTAGTATGGTTAACTAGTCATACCCGTCGAGTAGCTTCAGCACTTTATAGTTCACTAGCGTCAGCACTCTTAAGTCTACTAGCTTCAGCACTCTTTAGTCTACTAGCTTCAACGCTTCGCGCGTTCGCCCCCCCCCCGATGTACTGAAACACCCATCCTTGCAGCATACCGCGCTCCACGGCTTGCGCGGTGCCGGCGTTGACGATGTGCAGTTTGTTGGCGGTTTTGCTAATCGCGCCCACCTTCGCGTTTCGAGAAAAATCAATCACCGCTTCCCGGTGCGTTTCCAACCTCGACAAGCTCTGCCCGCGGCCGTAGCTAAAGAACCCCCGCGTGGGTTTCGAACCAACGCAGTCACCAAACGCGTTTCCGTTCGTCTTACTACCCGCCTCACAATCACCAACCGCGCAGCTGGTCTCGAAAACCCGCAACGCGCGCTCCGCGGCGAAGGCGGATTGCGTTCCCGTAAAGCGCGCCGTCGCGTTCACCAAAACCAACCGCACGCGTTCGTTTAGATCGGGGAACTTCACAACCGCGCCCGTTTCAGCGAAAACGCATAGGGAACGTAAGGCTTTGTTGTGAACCGCGTTGCTGGTGGGGCAATTCCCTCCTTCATCACCAGACGTTTCAACTTTCGCGTTGTGTATTAACTCAAGAAGCGTGGCACGTATCATCGTTTGTCCTTCATCGTCGTCGCCGAAAACGTTTTCGTTGCAAATCGCGGCGAAAAACACCGAAGCGCCGTTGACGCGCTCGTCCGCGACGTTCACGAAACTTTGCGTAACGGCCGTTACGAGAAGCGTTTTTTTAAACACCGCACAGGTGACTAGTTTGACTATCCGGGCAAACACCACCGCGTACCGCGGTTCTCGCCAAACGCGCTTGGTGAAGTACACGGCGGCGGCGGCCGCGACGGCGTTGGGTTCGGGTTCGGAGAGACTTTCCTTTTGTAAGTCTTCGTCGTGTTCGGGCAGCCTTTCTTTTCGTGAGTTGTCACACTGTTTGTAATCAGATGACAAAGCTTCGTTCATGGCGTCCGCGCATTGAACAACCGTATCAGGCGCCGCGCGGTTCATGGCGCCGCATACCTTTTTCAAAACGGTTTTGATACGAGTTTGTTGCGAAGAGGCGTCGTCGCCGTCTTTGTCGTCGTCACTTTTACTTGTTTCTCTTTTACTGGAACCCCAGCTAACGTCGTAGTTCCGTTCGTCGTCGCGATCGCGGGCCCAATTTTCTATTTCGCGCAACCGCGAGTTCACGGGTGCAGTCGCACCGTCCACCACGACCACGGTTTTCGTTCCCCGCGATTTGCTCACCCCGGCCGCGCTCGGGTCTTTGAACCCGACGAATTTCAAATGCGAGCTGTGAGAAGGTAAAGAAAAGTGTCAGTCGCGTAGTGGCAGAGAGTGTGTCAGGATTTGGGAAAGGCCCAATACGCACGTCAGTTTCAGAAAACTCAAGTACGCCTTTTCCGAAGCCGTCTTCACCGTGACCGGCGTTTCGTTAACGCAAAACCCGCGCGCCACACAAAGTAACGCTTCCGTAACGCCGACACCGCGTGCCCCTTGCTTCACGCAAAGCCGCGTAATAACCGCGTGCGTGAGGTACCGGCCGGATCTGATATCCTTTTTTCCGTCGTTGCCCCCCAAAGAAATCTTCTCGAAATTATTTTCCACGTCGCCGCGTTCGTGCGCCGCGATTGAAACGAACCCCACGCCGGTTCGCGGGGTTAACAAAGCTCCGTGACTATCAACCCCCACCGCTTCGTAGCACAAACCGTGCTTGTCAGGATCGGCGGCGATGTAGTGCTCAACAGAGTACCCTCCCGTTTGCCAACGTTTTGGCTCGCACCGCACCAGAACCACCCCGGCGACGGCGGGAAACCCGTTCAAGTTTTCGAGCAAAGGGAAATAGGAAGCGTCGCGCGTCGATATGTTTGCATCGAAACGAACCCGCCAGCCGTGCGTTTCCTCGATACACAGAGCCACCGCTGTGTTCGTCCTTTCCATCTGTTCCGGTATCGTCAACGCGCATTTAGGGAAGTGTGTCTCGTCTCGGTTTCGCGTCGACGCATCCGCCGGTCGCCACGCGCGCACCAAATCGCCGGTCCCATTATCCACACAAGTATTACTCGTTCCGTCGCGCAGCCCGGTGAGTAGATGTGTTTGCCACGACTCACACGCGAACGCTGCGATTGATACACGAAAAGTGGTTAACGTCTTGTACGGGAAAACAGCGTGTCCCCGGATTTGGGAAAGCCGTCTCCATACGTACCCGCGCCCAACCCGGCACCCGACACCTCGTGAAACCGTTTCTTCGCCGGCCACAGCTGCCGCGCGGTACAAAAGTGGTTAACACCAATCACAAACTGAAGCTTGCTTTTCAGGGAAGGCAACTTCTCTGGCGGGTCACCTTTCTGGGTTATTAACCCGACAGGCGTGGACGAGTGCGCTTGAAAAAGCTGCACGCACCTCAAAACGCTCGTGCCGCTTAGCCGCCTGCGATTGTGACCGAAAAGTGGTTAACGTGATGTAATACAAGCGAACAGTCGGGCGGGATTTGGTGAATGGCCCAAGGCCGTACCTGGCGACGAAAAGCAAACCGTTTCTGTTTTCGATTTGCGTGACTTTCACCAACGCGTTTCGCAACGATTGCAAGTGCGACGCGTTCTTCACGGCGGCTTTGTGCAGGGTCAGGGTTGGAGGGAGGTTATGTGACGAGTTAATACACGAGTCCGCGCTTCTGGTAGCCGTCAATCGTTTCGACAACGCGTCCAAGTGATGGGTTGAAAAACCGTCGTCCTCCGCATAACCCGTGTTAGTAGTCTCCTTTTTTCGTTCGCCACGTTTCCGCCACCGCGAATCCACCAGCACGATTTCGTGGACCAACTGTTTCGGTAACAGGTGCTGTAGCAAAACACCGACGAGGTGCCCCCGGGTCGGACCGCACAGCTCGACTACTGTGGCGCCGTTCTCGCCGTTCTTTCGGGTGTTAAAAAGTGTGTGCCGCGATTTTTCCCTGGACCCCCAGTTTTCAGACGACGTGCTCGTCTCATCGGTTCCGGTACTACCGGTACTACGCCCGATACTACCGGTACTACCGTCCGACCCTAAACGCTTCATCTCCATCAAATGCGTCTCCACCGCCATCACCACGGGCGCGGCGTCGCGAATCGCGGAGTGCATGTCGGTTGCGTCGCCAAGCATCGCGCGCAAGGTGGCTTCCGAGACGAGTGGTTTGCGTTCGTTTAGTTCGTCGCTCTCGGCGATCCACGACGCGACCGCGGCCTCGCAACGCGCGATCGTTTCAAGCAATGCGACATCCGAAGAGGATGCCTCCTCCGAATCGGCCATCGTGCCCACCGCCCTGGTCTTGCGACAGCGCCAACGTTCAGTTCACCTCGACGCCACCTGAAACCCCGCGCCGTGTGCGCAAGGGAGTGGCTGCCGTTCTGCTCAACTCGGTCTCGACGGACGCGTCGGCAGCACCCGAAATTTGTTAACTGTCTTTTCGTTTCAGCCGGAAAGTCTTCATTCCCGACCGCGCCGTCGGTCATACCCGACCGGCGGCGTGTGTACGGTGTTTGTTGTGTGGACGCGACACGAACACGACCATGTCGTCCTTCCCAATAGTCCCCCGCGCGGGCGGTGATACCCGACGGGAGCCCCCGACTGCGATCCCAAAACTGCCCATCTTGAATCTGGGAAAAATCTCCTTCGCCTCAATGGGCGGTTCCTCCGAGGTACTGCACTTCCCCGAAAACGACTTCGGGTACGACATCCAACATTCATCGGACGAGGACCTGGACGGGATGGAAGCCGCGGTGGGGTTGTTCGAGGCGAGAAACGCACGCCGGGACGCGGCTGCGGATGCGTATACGAAAACGTTGGAGGCGAACGAAAGCGAAAGGGTGGCACGCGAAAAAAACGAAACGCAAAAATTGCTGCGAACGTTACGCGCGCGCCGGACAAAGTTCGAGTTGGCGGCGGCGGTCACCCCGACCCGAAGCAGCAGAGGCGTTTCTCGGGCCAGACCCGAGTACGAACAGAGCAGTGACGACTTACAAAAAGAAACTGAAGACTCGGAAGCGAAACAGAGTGAGACGCTTCGGGAACGACGCAAACGCGTCGACCAAAGAATCGCGGCGTTGCTCGGGGAGGAGCGTACTTCGGAAGCTTCTTTCGGAACGGCTTTTGGGGACAAAGCCGTTCCAGAATTTTCCAAACAACACTCTCCATCCATGAATAACTACTCGTTGTCACACGATTCGTGTGATGCCGTCGCCATCGCACACGCCACGCTGGCGTCAGCGCAGGTCGCGAAGACGTACGTCCCGCCGAAGTGGAAACAGCGATGGGACGTCCGCGAGTTAACGGAAAACGGAAACGGTTTGTTCGCGGAAGAGACCCGCGCGAATGAACACTTGGGGGGTGTCCGTGTCAGAACGAATGATGCGGCAATCGCGGCGTCGAGCGCGTTACGATTGCATCCGCCCGGTGGGAGTAATTCAATGGCCAAAGCGGTTTCCGCTATACAAATAAACGACTCGCAAACGTTACACGAGTTGTTGAGCACGCAACAGCTGCGCAGTGCGCAATTAGACACAATCGATGAATTGTCCGGGGTAACTTTGTTGACTTTGGCCAGTTCCAAGGGCAACCAAAAAGCGGTTTAGAGTCTACTTCGCGCCGGCGCCAACTTGAACGCGCCCGACGCTTTCGGGAAAACGCCAATCGACGCGGCGGTTGTCGAAGGACACTTCGGCCTGGCCGACGTGTTGGTCAATTGGGCGACGAAGCACGGGGTTTTGATAGGCGAACAGTGAGGGTTACGACGCGTTACTTGATACGTAGTATAGAGTAGTTAGGGTTTAGTTTTAGTATTTACAGCAATAGATTTACAGCAACACGGTAGTTTTGGCCAGACTCTCTGCGTTTACTCGCGCCTTTCCCGGTTCCTCGACGCCGCGCGTCACGTCCAAAACAACGACGGATGCTGGCGGGTGAAGTCGTACCAGTTCTTTTCGGGCTCCGGTGGCTTGCCTGGCGCTTCGTGTTCACGCGCTGCTTCGCGTGTATCGGGTTTGGTGCTGTATTTTTCCCGCACGGTCGCGACGGCGTTGTGATACCCGGAGTATCGCTGCGATTTCGCGGTTTCGTGGTTTTGAATGTTTTGTCGCGTCGTCTCTTCTTCGCTCTCCTCGGTAGTGCCATCCAAAATGCCATGCTTCGCCGCACATGAAAGGATATCTGGGTCACCAGAGGTCAGCAATACCTCCAACACTCTTTTCGCGGAAACAAGCACTGCGTCGATGTCATCGTCGGCAACGGTTTCGTCGTTATCCGCGTCGCCCGAATTGTCGCCCGCCTCGCGCCGCAACAAACGCAGCACCTTGCGCGTTTTTTCGCAAGTCACAAATTGCGCGGTTTCTGAGTCGGACATCAGGGCCATTATTATTATTGGCCGCTGCGCGAGGGACTGCACATTCGGGTCGTTGACCACGCGCACCAGTGCGTCGCGCGAGAGGGTTATTTTGCAAGTCGCGAGATTTTGCGGCAAGTGGTGGGTACTTTCCAACTGCTCGCCTGTGCTCGCGTCGTTTGTAAATAAGTCCGAATCCAAACGCAAAAGCGTCTCGCCGATTTCATCGCGAAGCGTTGGCGCCGTCTCCTCGGTGTCTCCGCGCACCGCGCGCACTGCTCGCGACGCCCATTTCGTGAAACCGCTGGTAACGTCATGGGCCGCGCTTTGCGTCGAAACAAAACCAGAACTCACAGCGGATGTCACCGACGACGTCACCGCGGCGACGGTAGAGACGGTGTCTTTGTAAATCGCATCGGGAGTTAACGACGCGACTCCTGATTTACCTCCGTCGCCCTCGACCAAATCGTCGACGTACCCAAGGTCACCACCGTCCAAGGGAACCCCCCTCGCAGGCAGAAACACACGCAAACTGGCGTTGCACACGTGCACGCTAATCGCGCCGGCGATCACGGAGACGAGATCCGCCTGCGTTGCGGCGAGCCAGATTGGGCCGCACACGACTTTTGATACCTCCGCGGCGGTGTTCTTTGCAAGCAAATAGAGATAAACACGGGACGCCGCGTCGTCGGCGGCGGCTTTGGGAGAAACGAACAATCGATTCACCACCCGTCCGTCGCGATGGAAAAACCCAACCTCCCGCGTCGCTGCGCTGAGAACCGCTTCGTGAACCTTTTTCGAAACAGCAAGCGCGTTCCTGTCCGCCGCAGAAACCGCGTCGCCGCCCGCCGCATATACCTGTGATTGTAACCGAAAAGTGTCAGTCTTGGTTGGCAAACAGTGTGTTTGGATTGGGGAAACGCCCTACGGCCGTACCTTGCGCGCGCGCTGCATCGCGTCTCGCCGTAACGCGTCGCTGGTGTGCGCGGCGCGACGCAACGAGGAGTGCAGGGACGCGAGTAAGGATACCTTTTCGGTGGTGCTACGGTCGTTCGATTCTGCGTTATTTTTGTCCGCATGAACTGTATCGGCATCGTCAGCAGCAGCACCACGATCAGCAGCGTCAACAGCTTCTGCGTAACTCGCGTTTTTCGTCGCAAAGCCGTCCGCCCCGGCGCAAATCGCCAACACAGCGGCGGCGATTCGCGGGGTCAAAACCGAGACTCCGGACATCGCCGCGACGGCAAAACACACGCGGAACCGGTTCGTGAAGTGCGCGGCGTGCGCCGCGAGCGGACCCGGTACAGCCCAGGACAAAACGAAACCCGCGGTGAACTCGCAGGCGCTGTAGCCGTACAAAGTCGTGGCTAAGCGCGTCCTGTTTTTGTACACAAGAAAAGGGTCAGTCGCGAGGCTTGAGTATGGGCAAACAGTCAGAGAGTTGGAATCTAATCAGGTCGAACAGTGCACTTGTGATGACGGGGTGCACTCCAAAACAGTCACGAACGGGGCAGTAAGCAGTGTGCCTGAATTTGGGAAAGCCCCAACCCGTGCCTGTTGGTTAACGTCGGGTCGGCTCGCAGCCGCGCCGTCGCGACATCGGGAGCGCCTTTGATGCCGAGCTCGGGGCGGCCTTCTATTGACCATCTCAGAAAAGAACCCACCGAACGCAACGCAGCTAAGGACGCGAGCTCCAGGGCGGCTTGGTGCGTACCGCCCTTGTGCGTACCGCTCTTTGCTTTGGAAAGAAACGGCGTTGTGTTTGTAGAATCAGAAGTATAACCTCTGGTTGAATTCAGGGTTTCAAAAGTCGCCGCCTCCGCCGCCGACCTCGGCGCGACGCCGTCCGAAGCCGTAGCGCGTTCGTCAACCTTTGCCTTTTCGGTCGTTTCTTTTCTCAAGTCAGCATCCGCTCCGAGTGTCCCCCAGAACCGAATCGTGCTCCTTGCTTCGGAATAGAAAGGCCACAGGGTCGACGCGCGGTGCGTCGCCCATTCCCGGTACCAGCCGTTCGCGGCGTATCGCCATCGGTTTTTGTTTTCGTCGCACTTTTTGCCAAAAGCCCGTTCCTCAACCAGAGTCGCGGGCAAACAAAACACGTTACCGGAGACGATTTTTGTATTTTTCTGCACAAACACAAACGCCTCGGCGACGTCTGGGCGCCCGTGCAAACCGTCGCAATTCGTCACCACCACGAACAAACAACTCCGCTCCGTGAGTTGGCTCGCCAAACGGTTCACGCCGTGGAGGGTTCGTGGTGAGAGGAACGAGGGTGTTGTGGGTGACTCGGTTCGCGTTCCCGTTGTTCCAAAGAAAGGAAAGCCCCAGGAAGGGGATTCTCCGTTGTCCGGGTTTTCATCACCCGTTCGGTCCGAGGTTCGATTCCGCTCGGGTCTGAAAAAGGCATCATCCGGGTGTTGCGTCGAGACGTGGTTCGTCTCTCGAGCGTCGGCGTGGCTTTCGGTGGCGTCGATTACGATTACGTTTTCTTCGTCCTTGGCGTTTTCGTCCTTCGCGTCTTCCTCGCGCTTCGCGGCGGACACGACCACCACCGCGCAATCCGCGAACCACCAAGGGTCGTGGCTTTTGTTTTTTGCCTCTTTGGTGTCACGCTCCCCTTTCTTCTGTCTCGTCGACGAACCCAACCACTCCACTTTGTCCGCGTCGCCGAAACAAGTGAGAAGGCTTGCCAAAGCGTCGGCGTCGGAAGATTCGTCCGCGGAATCATTCTCGTCGTGTTCATTCTGATTCGCATTCCTCGCCGCATCCCCGTCTCGCCAGTCACACAGACACACCACCGCCCGTCTCTCCACCGCGAAACGCAAGCTCACCAGTTTGCCTAGCAGTTTCTTTTTCTGGGAACACTTCGGCAAACCGCGCTCGCCAATCTCTAAATGCGTTTGTACGTCGCCGCGCAGACGCTCTGCGTTTTTGGCGTGATGGTGATGATTTTTTCGACAAAGAGAGTCAACAGAAAGAGTCGAAACAGAGGCAAGACGACAGATTCACCAGAGAGAGTCGGGTTGATGGTCAGCGGGATGCGTCACGGAGGCACAATTGAAACCGTACACGTGGTGCTTCCACTGGTGACTGTTTCTGTCGCGCGTGCGGTGTTCGCTTTCCGGGCCGTGACGGACGCCTCGCGAGGCGACGGGGGTTCGGTACCGCCGATGTGTCGCTTTTGTCGTTTCGCAGTTCCGAGAGATTTGAGTTTTGGGTGTTCGCGGTTGCGCGGACGGCATCCGCACGCACCTAGCGGGTCGCCATCGATAAATTCGTCGTGTAGTTCGTACAACCCGAGGTCGTGAACGAGCTCCGGGTCCAGGTCCATAGTCTCGAGTACCCCATCACCAGGGCCACCAATCGCCATAGCGCGACCCGGACTGCCCGCGGCTTACTAGCAACGAGAGTTTTTTTCTCGACAGATTTCAAGTTTTAGGAACCCGTTTTTTGAAATGGAGATCTTGTGGCCTAGCTCGTCACTCCTCGCGTCGCCCGCCGTGCGCCGCGAGGTCCATTCGGAAGCGCGGTGACTCCGAGAGTACGTTCAGGGACACACACGTGATGAACACCAAACCCGTGGTTTTGTCGGACAAGAGCAACTCGGTGGAGGAAACAGAGCACAAGCCTGGGGTGAAGTGCACCCCCGAGGAGGAAAAAGTGATGACGACGCAGACGCAACCCGTTTCGCCTGCGAAGGCAAGGCAGGTGTGCTGTGATGAGGAAGCACCAAGAGTAGTATCGTCGCAACCTAGTGGTACTACTGACGGCACGGCACCGACACAGCAGCAAACCCAAGAGCTACCGGACTCGTTACGCGAGTGGATGGAGTACTTCGAGGGCGAGTTAAGGACGTTGTTTGTTTTCAAAAAACAAGGTTTACTTGATTGGCCGCTTGTCAAGGGCAGCATCAACTGCGTGGTGGTGAGTTGCCCGGTGAAGAGCCTGCGAGCAGAACTAAGAGCGTTAAGAGAGAACGGAGTGTACGGGTCATCCATGGCGCCGTACTTAACCGTGATGCGCAACGTTTTGGACACCGCGGACCAGTGCGTCGACGAAACCGAAGAAGCGCCCGTGGTGTTTTCGGAATCGGAATCGGACTCGGACGACGAATCAAACGACGACACCTCTAGTGACGACGATACTGACGACGTGGATACGACGAGTCAGGAGTTAAGTCAAGACGTTGTTCTCGGTGACACACAACAAAAGAAGATCGAAGGTAACAACAAGAGAAAGATTGAAGGTATCGAGGTATACGCGGGAGATGATGCGGCGCGAAAGAAACCCGCGAAGGGAACGGGAGATGCCGCGAGACTTCAGGAACCTCACGGGAAGGAACCGGAACGAGGTTTACCCACCAAAGGTAGCACTGCTCCCACGACTATCACCACTGCCGTTGGTGGGGATAAAAAGAAACAAATAAAGGGTGCTTCCAACAGCGCGTACCAGCTCGAGATGAGGGAAAAGTACAAGTCGTTTTCGCGATTTTTAGGCACGTACTTCGCGAAGGAACACCTGGAAAGCGCCGCGGTTTCGACGTTAGTGAAACACCCCGACGCCGCCGCGTTTAACGATTCCGAAATCGTCGCGTTCCTTGACATGCTGCAGCGGGAAAATAAAGTCATGCTGCACGAAGGGGTCGTGATGATCATCTAGTTTGGGGCTGTGCAGTGTTGCTACGTATGACGTGCGCGTGCGCGGATACAGACGTCTCTACGTGTAGTTGGAAGAGTTGTAAGATAAATCGCTTTATATTTTCATCCGGACCTCCATCCCGAAAGCCACACTCTCCCCTCACTCGAGCGCGCGTGTGTGCCTTGCCGTTTCGTGGAACGGCAGGCGATGCACCGCAAGCCTCCGTCGGGGGTTTCAGGTACGTCACGGGTTTTGGCTTGAAACCACCGGCGGACGTGTTGGAACGCGGACGATTTCCTCCAACGCGGACGGACCGCCGACACCGCCGACAGCATCCGTGAAAAGTATTTCTCATCCTGACCCACTCGCCTCACTCCCACCCATCACCCAGGTGTTCGCAACGCGTACGCGTCCAACGCCGACGGCGCGGAGGGGTACTACGCCGAGCAGGGTGCTAGCTATGTAAATCCCCACGACGGCGGGGTTCGGGAATCGATTCACGACGCCATACGGACGTGGCCTGCATTGTTCAAAGGCCTTGTTGTCGGCGACCCGAGCTCGGAAGATGGCGACCGAATTTTAGACCTATCCTGCGGCAGCGGCGAGGTCACCGATGCCCTAATTAAAGCCGGAATTCCACTCGAACGAATAGACGCGTGTGACCCGTACACACAACAGGCGTACCACCACCGAATTAAAAAGAAGTGTCAGGACTGGTCGTTTCAAGACATCTCAAACGGCGACGTCGCGGATCGAAAATGGAAAACCGTGATCTGTTCCTTCGCCATGCACGTACGTGTTGCGCGTTTCCCAAAACCAGGCACCGGCCGTTTACCGCCCCGTCCGTGACTGTTGCAGTACACGGCCGTCGTTAAAAGGAAGTCACTACACACATCACATACGCACTGTTTGCCGATTGTCCAGAGTACACGACTGTTTGCCCACTGTTTGCCATTCGCCCAATACAGCACACCAATACTCAACACGGAAAAAAGACTGACGCTTTTTCGTTCACAAAAACAGCTCTGCGAAAAAGACTTTTTACCCACGCTCGTCATGATGCTCGCGGTGTCGTGCGACCACCTGTTAATTCTGACCCCGCACAAAAGGCCTGAGTTGGACCCAAACTGGGGTTTCATACTAGCGGAAGAAAAAAAGAACGACCGGTGGCGAATACGGACGCGGAGGTACGATAGGAAGTAGGTGGATGTAGTAGCGGTTGTGCCAGCAGCGGCAATAGTTTAGACTCGTTTCGTGTTTCAGCGCAAGATCCGACCACTACCGCAAAATGCTAATCGATCGTCCGCACCTCACACCTCACTTCCGCCGCGCACTCCCGCGCGTCAGCGATCTCGCGACGACGCGAGTTGCGCAGTCGTCATGGTACGTGCCACGTGGAGTGTTTAGTTCTTCCAGACGTCTATACGTGCGGAGTGAGCACGCACGCCGAGCAGATGCTTCGCGATCGATCGCAACGGCCGCCGTCGCGTGCTTTTCTCCTTTTTTTAGCGCCGGCGGTGGCTGGCATCGCGGGTCGTCTTCGTGCAAAGTGCTCGTGATCCGGTGGTGGCACCTACGACGCGTACGCGGGACGACGGATGGAACACGAGCCGGTTGTGTGAAGGCGAGGTTTTCAAACGCGACACGTGCGGTGCCTCGAACGCAAGCACGCACCTACACTGCACCAACCTTGAACATCTGCTGACCCTCGTGCCAACCATCACCTCGATTGCGTCTGATTCATTTCCATCCCCCGTCCATCCCGCGTTCCCTCCTATCAACCCTCACAGCCCACCGTGAACCTGAACCGCGACCGGCTGTTCGCCGCGCTAGGCAAGCAGTACACGGAACGTGAGTTCGACGAGCTTTGCTTTGAGTTTGGCATCGAACTCGATGAGGTGACTTCGGAGAAGGAGATGAACTCGAAGTTTTTGGGGAAGGAAAAAGAGGAGGATGATACGACGATGGAAACGGCCGGCGAAACCGGCGCCGACGGCTCCGACGTGATTTACAAAATTGACATCCCCGCGAACCGGTACGACTTGTTGTGCCACGAGGGTATTAGTAAGGCGCTAAACGTGTTTCTAGGGCGGTGCCCCACGCCTACCTTCAGACTAGTGGAGCCTGTGAACGGCGCGCCTCGACAAAAGATGATCCAGAAACCGGAAACTTTGTTGGTAAGACCGTTCATCGTGTGCGCGGTTTTGCGAGGAATTAAGTTCGACCAAGCCCGGTACGACTCCTTCATCGACCTCCAAGACAAGCTTCACCAGAACATCTGCCGCAAACGAACCCTGGTTGCGATTGGAACGCACGACCTGTCAACGGTCACCGGGCCGTTCACGTACGAAGCGCACGCCCCGGAGGATATCGAGTTCGTTCCGCTGAAGCAGAGTGAAAAATTCACCGCCGCGGGTTTGATGGAACACTGTACGTGTTGGGGCTTTCCCAAATCATGACACACTGTTTACGGACCTTCTTTGAGTGCACTACTATTACTGGCAACTGCTACATACGTCACAAACGCACTGTTCGGCCCGAGTACGCCCGACTGTTTGCTCATACACATTACGAAGTACACCCATACTCGAGACTGACACTTTTCTTTTCCAAACACAGACAAAACCGACCAGAAACTGAAACACTTCCTTCACATCCTGGAAGGAAGCGCGGTTTTCCCGGTGTTGTACGATGCGAACCGGGTGGTGCTGTCCTTGCCGCCGCTAATCAACGGCGCGCACAGCGCGATTAGTCTGGAAACAACCGACGTGTTGATCGAGTGCACCGCCACGGATCTTAACAAAGCCAAGATCGTGCTGAACACGATGGTGGCGGCGTTTTCGCAATACTCCGCGACCGAATTCGCAGGTACGGCCGTAGGGTTTCCCAAATCCTACACACTGTTTACCGCCCCTCTTGACGTCCACTAGTCATCAAAAGGAAGTGCACTACATACGTCACAAGTGCACTGTTTTATCTCTCAGCTGGTGACTGTTCCGACCGATTACCCTGACTGTTGTCCATACATCGTCCAATACATCGCGATATACAGTAAAACTCGCGACTGACCCTTTTCCTGGCACACGAAAACAGCGGAGCCGGTGGACGTGGTGGACGCGATGGGTCAGTCGAAAACCTACCCCGACTTCATGACTCGGTTCGTGGAGGCGGACCCGGCTTACATCAACAAGAGGATCGGAGTAAACATCGAAGCTAGGTACGTGTTGCACTTACAAATCCCGCCTCACTCTTTGCCCATACAAGATTGACACTTTCTTTTACCCATCGTAAGGGATATGGCCACTTTGCTTTGCCGCATGCAGCTGCCCACCAAGCTGAACGCCGACGGTACGCTAAGAGTGGAGGTCCCCCCGATCAGGAGCGACGTGCTTCACCAGTGCGACATCGCGGAGGACGTGGCTATTGCGCACGGGTACAACAACATCGAGTGGACCATACCGCCAGTCAACACGGTGGGGTCGCAGCAGCCGCTGAATCACTTTTCGGATTTGGTGAGAAATGAAATGGCCATGCTCGGTTTTTCCGAAGTCCTGACCTGGATTCTTTGTTCCCACGACGACAACTTCAAAAACGTGTCGCGAACGGACGACGGGAACTGCGCCGCGATCGTGGCGAACCCTTCCGGGCTTGACGTGCAGGTCGCAAGGTCGTCCCTGCTACAAGGCGTCTTGAAAGCCATGGGGGCGAACAAAGACGCGCCAACTCCCTCCAAGCTTTTCGAGGTTGGCGACGTGGTGCTGATTGACGGCACTAAAGACGTGGGCGCCCGGAACAGTCGGCGGCTACTCGTGCTGTTTAGTGACAAGAAATCGGGATTCGAAGTCGTGCACGGCGTGCTGGATCGGATCATGGTCGTCACGGGCGCCGCCGGGACGGGCGGCATGAAGAACGCGGGGTACGAAGTTGTGGAGTCAGACGAACCTACTTACTTCCCCGGGCGACAGGCGTACGTGATGCGGGATAACAAAAAGATCGGCGTCTTCGGCATCGTTCACCCCGACGTCCTACAGAAATTCGACATCGTCAACCCGTGTTCGATTTTGGAACTGGACTTGGAACCGTTGCTTGAAGTCGAGGGCGTTTCCCTCGCCTCCACATCGTTGCTTGAGCAAGCTGCACACATTTAGGGGGGAGGAGTAGTCATATTTTGACGGAGTAGAGTTGTTGTGCATCCTTGCAAAGCACTTCACAGCATCAATACTGCGTCCAATACGAGTCTTTCTGGAATGTTTTTACGTTTCTTTTCAACTGTCTCTTCTTCTTTCTTCTTCTTTCACACGCTACCAGTAGGGGACAACCCGACTTTTTTCTTCATTCGTTAGTCCCCCGCGGAAAACGCGCTTTGCGTGGCGATCGTCCGCGCGTCGTTCGGCGCGTCGTCGGCGGCGGCGTCGTCGAGTGACACGTCCACCACTGGGTCAAGGGAGTTGTTCACTGGGTCAAGACTCACTGCAGTAGCGTTGGTGCCGGTTTCAGCGACCGCGTCGTCAGAGCGTACAGTAGTCATCTCCGAGGTTCTGCCCGCGAGGTGCGCGACGGATTCGATCGCGAAGGACGCGCCGACGATACCCGATATCACCTTCGTGGAGTTTTCCAGAACGCTCGTCGTGAAGTACGCCCCCGAGGTTCTGCCCGCGGCGGGCGCCTCCTTCGCCAACTCGGCTTTGCGCCCGGCGAGCGCGGCGAACGGGCCCCGCGTCCCCACTAAAAGGCTCTCGTGGAAGGTTTCGTTTGGATCGAATTCCTTGTTCGTTTTAGTTTTCTTTTCGGCGTCCAAAATGTTCGCCCTCCACCAAGCCACGACCTCTTGAAACGAAACCTTCCCATCACCGTCCGTGTCGAGAGAGTTGAACAAAAACGCGGCGTCGTAGGAATCGTCCGGGTTCCAATCTAAATCGAACAACAGCTCCGCGGACGTCGAATCCAAAAGGTGCTTGACCATCGCCACGAGCTGGGTTTGGTCCACGAGCCCGTCGAAATTGCGGTCTTGGTCCGCGAACACGGCGCCTGATTGTGGAAACTAAAGTGTCAGTCTTGTATGCGCAAACAACAGTCGTCCAAGATTTGGAGTTGGGAAAGGCCTTTTACCTATGGCAATGGCGTCTTTTTCGTCCATCCCAAATTCAGACGGGACGAACCCGAGCTCAGCCTCCGCGACGGAAAGCACAAACGCGCCCGCGAGGAGGTCGGAGTTTGACAACGACGATTGCCTTTTCGTCAACGCGTCGTCGACTGCGAGTTTCAGCGTGGACAATCTCTTGGAAGCGGCGATGACGTCCACTGTGCTTGTGAAAGAAAAGTGTCAGTCCTCGTGTGGGCAAACAGTGTGCCTGGATTTGAGAAAGGGATTACGTACCTGCGCGTTTCGCGGTGGAAAACACTGGCACGGAGATCACCGAGATCGGCGATGAGCTCGACACATCACCTCCCGTTTGGCTCAGCAACGAAAGATGCGACACCGCGTTTCCGAACTTGGTGAGATCGGCGAAGGCGAAGAAAATCGTGTTCGCGAGGAACGTCACGAAGATCGCGAGGTGCGCGACGGATTCGATCGCGAAGGACGCGCCGACGATACCCGATATCACCTTCGTGGAGTTTTCCAGAACGCTCGTCGTGAAGTA
>Ga0115007_10000804_pt1 | contig 20744 bp, 26 predicted proteins | sample ArcOceMetagenome_2_FD_87166 | JGI IMG/M metagenome (GOLD analysis project Ga0115007, IMG submission 87166) | Marine eukaryotic phytoplankton communities from Arctic Ocean - Arctic Ocean ARC135M Metagenome | ecosystem: Environmental > Aquatic > Marine > Oceanic | place: Arctic Ocean | collected...
CCCAATACAGTAACATGCGCACAGTAACTATATACATCTTACAGAAGCGACTACTAGGATTTCTCTGGTGGTATAATCCAGACAATATAGACGCATACACTACAGGTAGATATGATTCGTACCACGATGCTGAATCAGCATACCAAGATAAGATGTCAATATCAATCACTACATACACGGACTTAGATGATGCACGATAAATTCTTAATACTTCTCATGATCATCTATGGTGCTATCGCATTAACATCAATGTATTACTATGAATCAGGACTACCATACTAAACGAGGTATCAATATGAAACAGTATAAAGTTACACCACAACATAAGAAGTCTGTAGTAGAAACAGAAGTCTATCGTAAGAAAGGTATATACGAATGGATTTATGCTGGTAAAGAACTTGTATGGCGCGGTGGTGAATTCACTATCTCCGTACCAGAAACAGATGAAGAGATCACCCAATGGGTAGAGACTATGAATGAGAACGGCTTATCATGGACACGACCTATGGTTACACAAATGTTACTAGACGGTCTTAACCCTTTCCTACCATCGGAAGACGATACCTTTGTAGAGTTAGACGACTACGACTTCGAAATGGTATCAACATATGACGGATGCTCTGAGGATTGGAACATAGAAGGTATTGACGATGATGCCAAATGCGAACTACTCATTGAACAGATCACCGAAGGCTATAACGAATCGTATGATGAATGGATGCAAGATAACGATTGGGAGTTTGTTTCACAGACTACCGAGTTCCACTGTAACCCATCTATTGACGAAATGTTAAACAATGTCAATGACAGTAATAAGCATCCAGCAATGATCAACGATAGTAAAGGTAACGAGACTCTATAATGAGCGGACAGAGAAGATTCTTAAAATGGTGGGCAAGGACTGTTGGTATGCCAGTAGGTATTACCGATGATGATAAACCAGAGTTCTTACCCATCTCTATTAGAGATGTTAAACGCGCTCTATGGTTTAGAACCTTTTGGATTGTGTTACATGTGGTGACTTGTTGCGCTATCATAGCAGGCAATGGCAAAACATTAGGTCTATGGTAAATGCCTCATAAACTAACCGATGCGCAGAAAGAAGAAGATCGTAGAACGAGGATTCAACATCCCCATATGATTAAATCTAAAGCACACTGGGACTGGGAATCTGGTTATGGTAACATGGAAGTACCTATAACTATACCGAAGAAAAATCATACAACAAAGATTGTAGTAACTCTTACTATAGTTATTATGGTAACAGTGTTTCTAAGTACTCTATAGTGTCCGACTGACACGACACTGTTACTACTTTAGCACCCGTACTTATCGCACACTGTATACCCATTGGGGAATCTTCCACTATGATAGTCTCACTGTAAGTAACGTTTGCTTCATTCATACACTGCTCAAACATAAAGGTATCTGGCTTACTAGGTGCATCATCGGGTGTGTATACCGAGTGAAACATTGTTAAGTCTAGTATATCTAACGCTCTGTCAATGAATTCCTTTCTCCCATTAGTTGCCAGCGATACTGTATACTCTACACACAATGCATTCAGTATATCGTGTAGGTCACTGTTGTATACAATATACTCGTTCATGTGTTCCATTGTATGTAACTGTTTCAAATGATTGACATGGTTATCAATAGGTATTCCCTTCGCTTGTAGATAAGATATCTTAGCGGTAGTAGGTAGACCTTCTACTTCATCGTTAGTGTATAGTGCGTCTGGACATTGGGAGAGTACTGCTTGTCGGAAGCCTTCTTGATGTAGTTCTTTACAGTCTACTAAGGTTCCATCGAAGTCTAGGATTATTAAAGGTTTAGTCATACAGTTATTTATCGTATTATAATAGTAGTTAATCTATAAAAAATTTCGCAGCGACATAGTCGCTAATAGTAATCGCGCTGCTCATTGTATCTTAAAGAATAATTATAAAACCTATTTAAAAAAATTACAAAAAAAATAGCAGCGACTTTGTCGCTAATAGTTTCGCTGGCGAAACTATTTTGCTCTTCCCTTAGCGCCGACATAATGTGCGTGGTACTGTGCTAAGTCTTCTGGTGTTCCCGTACCTTGCATAGAGTCTACTTCGAATGATTGTACATGCTTACCTTCTAGTATGCTATAGTTTATGACGGGACATGTATAGAATTCATTGTTTACTCTATCGTCTGCTGCAATCATTGCGTCTGCTGCACTGATATAGTCTCTACCATCTTTCCAGTAATACCATCCAACAGTAGCCCAATGACTGATGGGATCTTTCTCTGCTACTCTGATGACACGCTCGTCATCTAGTTCAGCAAACGACCATTTAGGATTTTTCTCTGGGTCGTGAAATACTGCTACTGCAACATCACACTCTGTTGGTATTGTACCAGACCATTCTATGTGTTGATCGCAATTACTTATTAGTATGCTACTACCATCTTTGAAGTGTTCCTGTGCTAACTTTACACTACATGCTGTACCTTCTGTGGTATAGTCTATTTCGATTACATGAGCATTTGGGTAGTACTGATGTATTGTTTCTGTTAGATTATGTTCTATACGAGTGATGAAGATATATTCGTCGAATTCCATCTTTAGACATCTCTCGCTATTAACGAACATAGGTACGCCATTAACATCTATTAATGGTTTAATTTTTTCTTCAAAGCGGCTGCCCATTCCAGCCATTGGCATTATTAGTTTCATATTTTATTTATGTCCTCTATATAGTATGTATTTATTATAGATAAATATAGGTATGATCATATATTCAAATATAACACGAGATACTACCCTAACTGGCAATGCTGCATTGCGTGACATTTTTAAAAAGCATTGGATTAATGCGGTTAAGTTGTATAAACAGCATGGATATGATATACTGTCGGCACGCAATGTTACTGTATGTGCTACTAATAACAATTTACAGTTCAATACAAACACGATAGACTCTCTACTAATAGATTATAACGTTATATATCTAGCGACAATGGGTATAGTTGAATCGAATGTACATGCACCTATACTTGTTATTAACTCATTTGATAATTTTGTATGTGAGTATAGTGTATTCTTTAAACTGATGAGTCATTGGCGTGAAATAATAACAATGATGGATCAGACAATGATGAGTGAAGATAATCAATTGAGGTATCTAGGTAGACTAATTGAGTACCAGAATATGACGATGAGATATATAGATTTTTTAAAGGTAGATGCATGATAAAGAATATAGCAGTATGTCTATATGGTAGATTTGGCACTGGTGAATACTGTTCCCCTAGTATACTAAAGTTCTTCAAGACTACACATAATGTTAATGTAGATTTCTTTTGTGCTACAAAAGATTATGATAATTATTATCATACTAAGTATAACAGATCAAGACATGACATCACCATGATAGACACTGAATATCTAACTGACATGTTAGCGGTATACAATCCTAAAGACATGATTATCGTTAATTATGAGACTGATCTTGGTAGACGATGTGGTAATTCGAATACTGGACCGATGTTCAGTCAACTCTGCGAATCGGTTATGTTAAAGAGTAACTACGAAGCAATTAATGATATGCAATATGATGTAGTGTTTGTAACTAGATACGACATACTATTCCACCCTAAACTGTCAAACTATCTGGATCATTATATTACGTGGCACAATAAAGAATTCATTAATAAACAATATGATATTTTTGGAAATTTTGGAGACTCATGGATGTTTACCCCAAGAGAAGACCAAAATTTCCACAACAGTTATGCAATTAAAGAATCATGGCATGATCTATTCTTATTTGGTAGTAGCATGACAATGGATTTAGTTGCATCTAATTCATTATTGCTCACTAATGATCAACAGTATAATACTAATAAAAAAACACACATTTATGCAGATACTAACAAGCGTAATGGACATGAGGGTCTTGGATTAATATCCAGACAATCAAATATTTCAGTTGCTACTTACCCTTTCTTTGACATGGATGGAAATGCTACTAGACTGGGATACGAGAACTATGGCGAATGGTATCTTAATAAAGATGTACCACATGATCAAAGGGGATATACTCTCGTTAGAGAGTTTGGGGATATGATAACTCCATCTACTAGTATAGAAGCATATCATAATAACCGATGGGCATGGAAGAATGATATGCCATTCGCACAGATGCCACCATATAATAAGGATACGATTACATGATCATATATTCAAATATAACACGAGATACTACTCTAACTGGCACAGATGCACTACATGACATTTTTAAAAAGCATTGGATTAATGCGGTTAAGTTATATGAACAACATGGATATGATATACTGTCAGCACGTAATGTTACAGTATACGCATCATCTAACACTGAGTCGGCTGATATGAATGTAGTATCTGGTCTACTGGTAGACTATGATGTCATCTATTTTAATCATATGATGCATCATCATCAGCATGAAGATGCACCCATGCTGAGTGCTAATGCACAATCATTTGATAATTTTGTATGTGAGTATAGTGTATTCTTTAAACTGATGAGCAATTGGCGGGAGATGACGTTTGGGTCAGGAGTTCAATTTTGGACGGTAGGTAGAATACTTGAGTACCAGAATATTATGGTGAGACAATCAGATTTTTTAAAGGTAGATGCATGATAAAGAATATAGCAGTATGCCTATATGGTAGATTCGGTACGGGTGAATATTGTGCCCCTAGTATACTAAAGTTCTTCAAGAACACATTAGGTGTTAATGTAGATTTCTTTTGTGCTACAAAAGATTATGATAATTATTATACGACTCATTATGAAAGTACTCCCGATAAAATAAAGAGATTAGATATTAGTGATCTAACCAATAAGTTAAGTGTATACAATCCTAAAGATATCGCTATCACTACATTGGAAGAAGACGAAAGAAGACGAGGAGTGCACCCACAATCGAGTGGTCATATGTTTAGTCAGATGGGTAATAGCATAATGTTAAAAAGTAAGTATGAAGTTAACAATGATATGCAATATGATGTAGTGTTTGTAACTAGATACGACATACTAATTAAGCATGGTATAGAAACGACAACAGATAATTTTTATTTAGATCACTATATTGCATGGCATAATAACGAATTCATTAATAAACAATATGACTTATTTTCAAATATCAGTAAAGCATGGATGTTTTCCCATAAGATGGGGAAGAATCCAGGAAATTTATCAGAAGTATTTAGAAACATATACCAAGATATGTTATTCTTTGGTAGCAGTTTGGCAATGGATTTATTTGCAGCAAATGCACTATTAATCACATCAGACCAACATCATAAGACTAATAAAAAAACACACATTTATCCAGACCTATATAGACGCGACGGACACGAAGGACTGGGATATATTTTCAGAAAATCAAATATTTCAGTTTCTATTTGTCCGTCCTTTGACCTCAATGGAATTATGATGTACACCATTGATAATCGTATACAGAATAATATTTGGTACGTTCCAGTAAGAGCGTTTGGTGAAATGAACTTCGCTGCTACCAGTACTGAGGCATTTAATAGGAATTGCTGGATATGGTCTAATTCAGTACCATACACAGAATGTCCAGCCTATATAGAAGAATTACAAACACTAATTGCCACATGTGAACAAGATATAGCATTATGCAATACATCAACTGCTATTGCAAAAAAAGCGCACATTGAAGCCAAAGACGCATTAGCGTCAGCATTAGCAAAAATAAATAAAGATTAAATATTAGTATGCAACATCAAATTATAATACCAGAAGAGTATGCTCACGAGCATTACCCTACTCACCTTAGTATATTTAACGAGATAGATAATCCATCAGAAGTAGAGTGGTCAACTATACTATATATACTTCATGGTGATCCAGGATCTGAGTGCAATCGTAATATTCTTAATGGTGATTGCTTGGATAGTATACCCACTGATTGGATACCATATATTAATAACCAATCATGTCAGATTATTATTAATACATCTAGTGAGAGTTGGGGTCCATTATACAATGATGATCGTAGAAACAATGATGAGAAGATAGACTTACACTATATATTAACTCAGAAAGCATTGACATTAGGTATCAACTATGATATGATAACATGGGTTACTGGTGATTTAAATGCAGAAAAGTATTTACAACATTATGATGGTGTGAAGGTTAAAAGTTATTGTACATTTTTTTTCCAGGCCATGAATGCAGAAAACCTACTAGATTTCTCTGCTGTTGATTTTCTTGATATTGATGAAGATACATTTAATACTATTGCGCTGTGTTTAATGCGCGACACCGCTAAAGAACATCGTTTGTATACAATAGATAAGATTTATAATGATAATTTATCTGCTTATATTACTACAACAACCCCAAGAATATTAAACGACAATACAGTATGTGATAACTTCAAGCATCATTATTTTTATTATAAAGACAGCGTTGTTCCTTATGACTGGGACAGTTTCAGGTCTAATATATTAAATCATTACACCTATGCTCCACATACTGTGCCCGATGATGATATTGCACTAGCAATACATAGATCACTATTTTCATTAGTATCTGAATCGGATTGTCAATCAGGTAAGATGTTTATAACCTATACCACGTTTCGTGCTATACTATCTATGCGTCCGTTTGTTATATTGGGCAATGAAGGAATCTTGCGACAATTAAAGCAATGGGGATTTAAAACGTATGACTCAATAGTTGACGAATCATATGATGATGAGCCAGATATGTACCGTAGAGTATCTTCTGCTATTGATAGTGTAGTGTCTCATAAACTACAAGACTTGTCTATGCTGGAACGATTTGACAGTATTAAAGACATTGCTAAATATAATTATAATCATTTCATGAATACCTATGCAGCAATGCATGATGAATATCTAAATCTCTTTAACAGGTAACTAAAAATTAATACTATTTTCTTAGGCACACCGCGATCAGGCACCCATGCTATTGCAAGCAGCGTTGAGTGTGATTTGAATCTATTGGAATATTTTAACATTGAAAATTTAATATTACCAAGAAGCATTGATGGTAGCACTATATTATTTGACAGAATAGATTCAGCGTGTCTAGATTATTTGTCATATGGTGATTTTGAATCAGCATGGCAATCACAGTCAGCACGAGATAAATTAGACAGTGTGTATGAAACAAACACCGACTTTCAATATTCACTAACTAAAAATTTCCCTTCATTAAATGAATTTGTAAATGAACATAGCAAGCGATGGGATGCATTGAAGTACTCAAATAAAAGTTGGTGTATTAAAATAATGACATATCATTATGTCAATTCACAAGTACTGCATGATGTATTTACAGATGCAGATACTATCGTTATTATTAAAAGAAAAGACTTGGTATCACAGGCAATAAGTATAATCAAAGCAGAACATATGACATCTAACGTATGGCACACCACAGATAAAATATCTGATATTCAATTACACATTGAAGACTTTCCATATGAAAAAATAGTACCAATAATAGAATCTATTATCGCAGACTATTCTATCTATGAGACAATGACATATGACCACACCGATAAAACTAAAGTATTGTATTACGAAGATGCAAACATGACTAATAGCAAATATCAAAAAATGACAGTTGATGTACAATTTAACATTGATGAATGCTACAAACTCGCAAAGGAATCTGGATATGATTACACAATCTACAACGTGTAGAATATGTAACAGTGAAGTTAATGAAGTAGCAACATTAGATGCAATTCATATTAATGACTTTCCACTAACGCCCACTGAATCAAAAGGAATAGTACCTCTTGTATTAGATCAATGTAATGAATGCACACTAGTACAACTTAGACATACGATTGATCCCAGCATATTATATGGTGAACATTATTGGTATCAGAGTGGATTAAATGCTAAACTAAAACAAAACCTATTAGACATTGCTGAGTATGCAAACATGCATACTAGACCTGGAGATACAGTTCTTGACATAGGTGCGAATGATGGTACATTGCTTGGTGGTGTTTCACCAGATCGCATTAGGGTAGGATGTGAGCCTGCGCCTAATTTAATTAATTCATTGACTGAACACTGTGATGTTGTTATACCGGACATGTGGGATCATAAATTAATGAAGGGCAAATGTGCTAAATTCATAACAGCCATTGGTATGTTTTATGATATGGATAATCCCAATACATTCATACACAGTGTAAAGCAGGCGCTGACCGAAGATGGTATTTTCGTTGCTCAATTAATGACGCTTGCTCCCATGCTCAACAAACGTGATCTTGGTAACATATGTCATGAACATTTAGAGTATTATACCTACAAGAGTTTGGTTGAACTATATGAACGTAATGGTTTAGAAATATATCGTGTAGAAGAAAATGACATACAGGGTGGAAGTTATCAATTATGGGGTAGACATATCGACAAAGGTAGTGTACAATATAATGAAGACGTAAGTGGTTTACAGGATTTCTTTGATAGCATTATAATAACACGTGATAAATTACATGCAATATTTGAATCATTTAAAGAACAGGGGAAAATCTGCTACGTGTATGGCGCAAGTACAAAAGGCAATACACTATTACAGTTGTGGGATTTGGGAAAGTTTTTTGATGGAGTAGCAGAGATTCATCCAGATAAGATTGGAAGATACACTGTTGGTACTGGAATTCCAATAGTAGCAGAGAGTGAAGCAAAATTAAAAGCAGATGTATTCTTTGTACCAAATTTTGGATTCAAAGATATGTTTATGGAAAAAGAAAGAGACTGGCTTCATGCTGGTGGTCAAATGGTATTTGCAATGCCAATGGTAGAGGTAGTATAGATGTTCAGAGAATGGTTCATAAATTTTATTCAAACACATGACTGGGAACCAATGCTGGCAGTAGAAAAGAGTATGTATTTTCGTAATTTGGTTTCAGGAGACATGAGTTATTGGGAACCTCATCTTCATATGTTAACCAATGCAGGCATTGACGATCTTTCAAAAGATGCACATATTTTAGATTTAGGCACATGGTTCGGAGTAATGTCGTTTTGTCTTAAACAGTATGGATTTACCAACGTGCATTGTAGTGAGCGCATGAGTGAGAGTGAGTTTAAAAGAAAAGAATTTGATATACTATGGAAAGAATTTGACATACAACCTTACGATCTATCAATTGAGGCAGAAGAGAAATTTGAATTGCCACAAGTTTATGATTTGATATTAATATTTGAGTCAAACTTTTATTGGAAAACTAATCAAGTATTTTGCTATGATGGATTTAATTTTGATGGTAATTGGCAAGTAACCGATAACAACGATACAGTACAAACATTCTTTAGTCCGTTTAATATATCAGAACTAAAATACTTTAACAATACGATAAGTAAATATTTAACTACTAATGGTGCTGCAATAGTGCATCCCCGTCCATGGGTATATTCACATCAAAATTTAAGTGATGAACAAGAGTACCTTGCTACCTTTCAAACATCCTCACGATATGTAGAAGAAGGACTTTCTAATATGCATCCTAATACTAATTATTATGTGGTGACAAAATCATGAAAATATTAGTTATCTCTGGTCCGCGCACTGGCAGCACTGCGTATTGTGATGCACAATCGGTAGATATAAATTTTTGTGAGGAATTGATGGCAGATGCATCACGATGCCAACGATGGGAAGAAATCAAATCATTAGATAGTTGGTGTTTTAAAATAATGAAATATCATTTTGATCATGTTGTCCCAGACGACTTGCTAGTTGATATAATTAATAACGTAGATGTAATAAAGATATTAAGGCGCAAAGACAAAGTAGCACAGGCTATTAGCCTCGCTATAGGTAACACATCAGATATGTGGTTTAATGTAACTTATACTGATGATAATGCTAAATTTGATTACAACGAATTTAAGAATGGCTGTCATCATATTCTAAAGGTAGACGAATGGATCGATTCCATGATAACTACAATAACTACAATAACTGCAAATTCACAATCTAGTAAACTGGAATTTGTGTATTACGAAGATTTAGATTTATCACAAAGTTCAATTGTAAAAAATGTATATAATAATACTATTGATTTAGATAGATGCAATTCAATACTTAAACAAGTAATGATAGATATAGGTAACGAGAAATGAAATATTATATTGCAGGGAATAGAGGATTAGTTGGAAAACATTACACGCTACATACTAATGCGGTGGGAGGTAATACCAATTCAACAGACTATACGGATTACAAAAAAACATTAGATGATCTGACTAATGCAAATCCAACTCACGTGGTGTTAAATGCAGCAACCGTAGGTGGTTTACAAGAGGATCTTGATCGTAGTTTTGATCTGATGCTTCGCAATTTAAAAATACAAAATAATATATTTGAAGCAGCCGACAAACTAGGTATACAACGGTTACTATTACAAGGTAGTGCATGTAGTTACCCACATAAAGGAAGCGACATTCAGACATTTACCGAAGATCAATTAATGGATGGAGAACCATATGCTGGATACTTGACAACTGCATTGCCTAAATTAGTTGGAATGTATCAATGTCGGGCGAGTAATGAGCGTAAGAATACAAAATGGCGTACTGCCATTAATACAAACTTGTTTGGTCCAGGTGATCGTACAGGAGATCATGCACATGTTATTGGTGCACTTATGCAAAAATTTGTTAATGCGGTTAAGCATAACCACACTGAAATTGAGATATGGGGCAGTGGCAATCAAAGCAGGGATCTACTTTATATCAAAGACGCAGTTGTTGCAATGGATATAATTTTAAATAATGATCTGTATGACACTGTCAATGTATGTAGCGGAACAGAAACCACCATAAGGGAAATTGCTGAGACATTAAAAACTATCAGTGGATTTACAGGAAGACTTTGGTATAACACCGACAGACCCGAAGGTAGCAAACATCGCAGCATCAGTAACACTAGATTACAAAATCTAGGATGGACACAAGACTACGCCATGATAGATGCACTACAAGAAACATACGAGTGGTATTATGATAACACCTAGCAGTCACATGAACCCAGTGTATGGGTCAGAAGAAATTGATAGTGTAACTGATTACATTAATAGTGGTGGCTGGATAATGGAACACACCAAAACACGAGAAATGGAAAAAACAATTTGTGACTATACAGGTGCTAGGTATGCACATATGGTTCCTAGTGCAACGATGGGATTACTATTAGCAAGTATGCTTAGTGATATAAAATCAGGTGAACACTTTAATGTAAGTGCGTATACACAAGCCGCTACTGCAAACGGTGCAATACTAATGGGTGGTATACCAGATATATTAGATGTTGATCCAGTAAGTTATACATTAGATTTTAGTAAAGTTACAAATCGTGTTGTTTACGTTAGTAGTATAAACGGACGATCTCCAGTTAATTATGACACGAGTATACAAAAATTACGAGATGAGGGTTGCTTTGTAATTGAAGATGCAGCCCAAGCGTTGGGCAGTTGGCATGGTAATAAACATATAGGTACAATGGGAGATGTTGGTGTGTTTAGTTTTGGTGCACCAAAAATGGTGTCTACTGGACAAGGTGGCTGTATCATTACTAACAGCAAAGACATTAGTGATCACATACATGCGATTAAGAACTTTGGTCGTACTGTTGGGGTGGGTGAAGTTTATAATATAATGGGTATGAATTTTAAGTTTACAGATTTACAAGCAAGTTTCGGTGTTCCACAAATGCACAAGTTACCACAGATTGTAGAGCGCAAGAGAGAAATATATAACTTATATCGAGAGTTACTTTCTGATACATGTGAATTTGTTGACACTGATCTAAATTATACTACGCCCACATATCCAGAAATTCTAGTTGACAACCGAGATGAGTTGAGTGCATATCTTAGTAGTAATGGAATTGGAAACCGAGCATGTTATTACAGTCTATCAGGGCAACCATTTCATAGTAACTGGAATACACCCACACCTGTGACCGACTACATAGGAGACAGGGGTTTGCAGATTCCAGGACAGTCTAATTTAAATGACGATGATATCAAACACATCAGTAACATTATTGTAGACTTTTATAAACTCTGATTAAATTTTGAATCCCATGATCTAAATCTTCGCTTGCAGTATATCCAAATTGTCGAATCTTTGTGTAATCTACAAAATAGTTTCTTCCATCTTGATCATGCTGTAAGGTGTCATTGCCTTTGAAATTCCATGATGGTATATGTTTTTTGATAATTTCACATATTTCTAACTTCGTATGATTTAAATTTTCATCACCAATGTTCCATACTTGTCCTTTCATATCATCAAAGCGTTCAATGCTCATTGCGAAACCACGAACCAAATCATTAATGCTAATGAATGTACGTTTGAAGTGTCCTTCAAACAATACCATATCCTCCCCTAGACAGGCCTTGCGCACAAAGTCGTTTACAAGCAAATCATTACGAAGTCTATTACTGACTCCGAATGCAGTAGCGGGTCGTAATATAACAGCGTCAGTACCATTGAGCATTTGCTCACCTTGCAATTTGTATACGCTATATGAACTAATTGGATTTGGTTCAACTGTCTCTGTACATATATCCCCGATCTCTCCGTATACACTACCCGTACTTGCGTATACAAATATTTTATCTGTACTTGCATTGATAACTCGTTGTGTACCATCTACATTGACTTTATATGCCAAATCTGGTTGAGCATTGCACGAGGGGAAGCCAACAATGCCTGCTAAGTGTATTACTGCATCTGCGTTACGCAGAATTGGTTCAACTCCGGGCGTACATATGTCTATGCGATGTAAGTTAAAATTTGAGTGATCAATTATATTTAATATAGGTTCAATGCCCCATGTTAGCCAATCAATGCAATCTATAGTGTGTCCTTGATCAAGTAGGTATTTACTCAAGCGACAGCCTACATATCCTGCGCCTCCCGTTATTGCTATTCTCATGTGTCTGCTCTTGTTATTGGTTCATCGCAATCGTCCCACCGCTTGGTTATCATTGCAATCATTTTACAATCTGCTGTTGGATAAAATGTATGTGTTACATTCATTGGTAAATATATACAGTCGCCAGCACTTACTGGCGTTACATACTCTTCGTCCGCAATGACTTGGGTATATACTCCTTCGCCTACAACAATCATAATGTATTCATCAAATTCTTTATGACAGTGATGACCTCTTACTGCACCTTTAAGTGTTACAATATAATTCCATTCTACGATACTGTCTTGTTTTGGAAAAAATGTTTGTATAATTCCACGACCATCTTTGAACGTTATTGGATTTATTTCTGGTGTTAGTTTAACTATCCTATTGTTGGTTTTCATTTACTGTCTCATTTTTTTTGCATTCTAGTTCACATATCCTATAAAACTCTTTCATCTCTGGGAATGTTTCTAAGAAATTTAAGTTTCTGCGAATATCATATTCGTTTACAAATTTAACAAAGTCTACGCGCTTTGCTGATATAGATTGATTAGTGGTTGTGTTATCTGGTGCGGTTTGATCTTTTATATTCTGTAGTATATCAATTAAGATTCTTCTTAGTTTCAATGACTCGTTTGCCAAAAAACCAAGACCATCGTCCCATCCGTCAGTGGTCGTATTTTTATACATAAACTCTGCTGCTGGATATAGATAGTCTTGTACTAATGCTAACGTAATTATATTTGCATCTAAAAATTTAGGGTGACGTACATAGGGTATATCAATTGCTACCCGATTGCTCCATTCAGCACGTGGTCTATCCTTAAAAATAGGTGTCATAAATTTATCTTGATAGGTATATGATATGTTAAGTCCACATTCTTCAAACCACTCAGCCAACCCGTTACCGTTATATGATTGTTTTAAAAATAAAACATATTCTAATAATTTCTTAAACGATGGTATACTAAACACATTGAACGCCGCCATAAATGTAACACGGGCACCATCAACATTATCTAAGAAGTATTCTACATTTTCTGTAAACATATTCCAATCCATGCCATATCTACTGTATTCTGCTTGCTCTTCTACACTCTCGGCACTTACAAATAAATTAATACCTTTGACACTTTTAGTTTGTAGCAATTCATTAGATAGGGTAGTAAACTTTTTCCAAAGTTTATCTGGTACACATGCATTACTATTTACTGCAAAGTCTAGATTTGGATTTGGATTTGCTAACAAATATTCCATTACCTTAAACGTATGCTTACTCATTAGAGGCTCACCACCAGTTATTCTAAAGGTATGCATAGATGCAGATGCTTCGGGGAACCATTGCCAAAATGCATCAGTGTACGGATTGTCTTCGCTGTCTTTATACTGAACATCAGTGATTCCGTTATATTTATTGTCGGTCAATTCGTAAGCACCATGTGTTGCTATTTCTTCTATCCAATTGCTACTGAAACTGGGACCACAATAACTACATTTTAAATTACATACATTACTGAAACTAACTTCAACATACTTTGGAATTACATCTTCATCACCAGACATACTCACAATACTGTCGTGATCATGTACACTATAGGCATCTAAACTTTTCAATGTACGATCACTGAACTCACCAGTATTGTCTTCTATGCGCCAGCAAAAGTCACACTCTGTCGGGCGACCACCGTTAAGCATTTCCTTTCTAATTGATTTTTTAAATGAGGTATTATGTAGTGCGCTAGGATTTTCTTTTAGTTCATCTAATGGAATTTTGTGTGCGACCGGATGATGACAACTATGCGTCAGTCCTTGACCAAGATGCATAGTTACTTGTGTCCATTTCGCCAAGCAGAAACCTGGACCCTTGTCATTTAACAAATCTCGCATTGCAATTTTGTTTTCATGTGATCCATGTATTCCACCATCAGTGTGCACTTCTAAATTTGAATCTTTTAGTTTCTTGCTCATTCTTTTCTCTCTATGTCTTCTTCGGTGCATTGCTCACCAGATTGTATTTCAATTATATGACAAGGTTCATCGGTATCGTTATATGCCATATGCCATGCCATGATAGGTATAATATTTATGTCACCCATAGTTGCGGTGGTTGTAAATTCAATATCATCAGACTGATGATCAAATTGAATTTTGCATTCACCTTTAATAACATGCCATGTTTCGTTACGGAATTCGTGTCGTTGATTGCTTAAACTTTTTCCAGGCATGATAACGAGTTCTTTTACTTTCACAGTTTTTTTATCATCTAACACACGCCAGTAACCCCAATCTCGTTCAGTTCGGTGTGTATTCCAATCATCTAATATAGTACTGGAACTATTCTTTTTTTCTGTACCACCAACACCAAATACGAATGATAGATTATCGCTCATTAGTTTTAACAATAACATCTCTGGGATATTCTCTGACGTTCTATCACCGCCATTAGCAAAAATAATGTTACTTGTAGGGAATACTTCTCTGGTTTTATATATTGCATCTATCGCAGTATCATCAGTATCATCAATTGCAGTTACCATTGTGACCATACTAAGATTCTTAATAATATACATTCGCTCAGACAACGACATAAACGGTCTACCCTTCTTGCGAGTCAACCATTCTTCACTGTTCACAGCAACAACAAGGTAGTCGCCAAGTTTTCGTGCCTCTTCAAACATAGCAATGTGTCCACTATGTAACGGATCAAACCCACCAGAAACTACCACTGCTGTTGACTTGTTCATTATACCGCCATTGGGGCTTTGATACTAGGCATCGGATTATAATCCAATAATTGATAATCTTCTACAGAAGATGCTAACACATCAGATAACGATGTGAATTTCTTACTAATACGTAGTGTTGGTAAACTCTTAGGAGTACGAGTCAATTGCTCGTCTACCTGTGTCACATGGTTATGATATATATGTGCATCGCCAATCGTGTGCACAAACGTGCCTACTTCTAAGTCACAAATATTTGCTATGATGTGAACCAACAATGAATAACTTGCAATGTTGAATGGTACACCAAGAAACATATCAGCACTGCGCTGATACATCTGACAACTTAATTTTCCGTTTATCACATAGAATTGAAACATTGTATGACAAGGTGGCAATGCCATTTTATCAATCAATGGTGGGTTCCATGCGCTCACTATGATACGTCTACTATCAGGATTAGTCTTGATCTCGTTGATCGCCCATTCAATCTGATTGACACCACCGAAATCTACCCACTGCTTACCATACACAGGTCCAAGTTCTTTGACTTCATCTGTATTGGTGTATCCTAATGCAGCACCTTGATTGTCTGCATTAGCAGTCCAGATAGTTTTCTTGCTGGTATCACGAGTACCATGAAGTATATACGACAATCTTCTCTCGTCTGTGCTACCTTCAAGGAACCAAAGCAGTTCGCTTACTACCGATTTCCATGCTAACTTCTTTGTGGTCACTGCTGGAAACCCATTTTGTAGATTGTATCTTGACTGATATCCAAACAAACTACGAGTACCAGTTCCAGTACGATCAGTTTTATCTTCGCCATATTCGCGCACGTCATACAGCGATTGTAAATATTGTTTCATTAAATCTTAACCCATTTCTCTATTGCTAATTTGTCGTGATCTACATTTGTACATCTGAACAATTTTTTAATCAATTGCTCTGGTAAGAATGTATCACATGCATATGTCCCGTCAATGCGACTAATCCATATTTCATCTATGAAAGGTATCATTGTTTCTAAGAGTTGTGCACCACCGATGATCCAAGTAGACTCAGATGAGTGTTGACCTAACTCTTTTAATATGTCAATACCCATTATAGCACAGTTATAGTATGCGTCAACATTTAATTTTCTTGATACGATAATATTCTGACGATCAGGCAATGGTTTGAAAGGTAATGAATCCCACGTCTTTCTTCCCATGATCACAGTAGAATCTATGGTACACTCTTTGAACCATGCAAGATCATCTGAATTATGGGGCCATGGCATTGTACCATCTTTGCCAATACCCCAATCGGTATCAGCGGCTAGTATTGCTTTCATTATATATTACTCTAGTGTGTCAATGACTTGATCTTCTCTGATCTGTGCACCCAACCGACTAGGATTGATCTGAACAGTCTTGAAAAACTTAGAACCATGTACGTCTAAGTCTGCGATTTCTAATTGTAATTCACGTTGTAACTCAATACCTAATCTAATTGTTTCGGTTTTCAATTTACCTAGATCCCACTTACTACCAGTACGCACACACAACTGATCACCACCTTCAAACTGTGGGAAAACCTCGTCATTGAAATAATTAGTCAACCAATCAAAGTCTCGTACATTTTTCCAATCCCAATCTTTTCTGAGTACATTGGTCATATGACAACCCAATCGTGCACCATAGACTGCCCACAATCCATTCAGTGAGTCTTCACCTACAGACATCCATGTAAGTAATCGTTGATAGTTTTTCTTATGTACTGCTTCTTTCAACTTTGATGGGTCTACAATGTCACCATCAACTAGTCCCATCTTAACACCTTCACGGAATCCTGCACGCCATGCTTGTAGAGGACTTGCATTGTTCATTACATTACAATATACATTGTTCATTTGCACATAATTGATGTTCCAACAGAAGTCTACCTGTGCACGCTTATCACCTTCGGGTGCTGCTTCATGTGTACGCATCTGTTCTACAACTGGTTTGGGCCAACACTTAATTCCACCATTGCCATAAATCAAACCATTGATTTCATTCTTACCAGCCCAACTAACAACATCAGTGTTACCTATCTTATCCATATCCAATTCAACATTAAAGAAGTTTGGGTCTACGATATTGTCAGCATCTATTGTGATGAAACGATCTGTGTCAGATAATGCGGCTGCTGCTTTATGTGCTGCATCACTTCCCCATACACCATGACTGCGTAGTGCCCATGGACACTTGTCTAACAAGTCTGCAAAGTTTTCATCTGCGTTTGGTTCATCATAACTTATGTAAATGATATCAAAATCATTCACGCTTACCATATTAGTCATTACTATCTCCTGTAAAATTAACTGCTATATGTTTGTTCTTGAAAATGAATAATGGTTTCAACGGAATGTCAAAATCTACATCAATGCTTATATCATCTTCGTTTATTATATGCTTTGCTGGTACTTCAAACGCACCTACAAAGTTATCTATTGATTCATCACACACTAAAAATTGTAACATTGAATCTGTAAATTTATGTGTATCCAATAAGTAACTTTGCTTTGCATCTAGGTTACTATGTATATGAATTGTATTATCTGCTGCTGTAATTAATAAGTGTGCATCTTTGTCGCTTGTAACTGAATGCTGTAACAATGTACTCTTATTCTCAGCCAATCTTGTTGGAATGTATCTTTCAAATATTTCAAGACTGTAATTTTTAAATATAGGTCGTGTGAACAATGATACATCATCCCAATCTGTTGGTAATTTAAACTGTGCTGACTTTCGTTTGAATAGCAACAACGGGTCAACTTCAACTGATTGAATCAGATAATCGGGATCATTCTTCTTTGTGAAATATAAATTGAGCAATGCGTTTTCTTTATTAGCAATATCATTAATAGCAGTTAAGTTCATTGACTTCTTTATGTTTTCAATATTAACTGACACTTCCACGATATGTTCTTTCTTGTATACACGAATCAATACATCAGATTTAGTTGCTGGTTTTTCTTGAATTTGATATAGAAAATTTGTATTTGATTGATTTATAGATAGTACATCTTGCTTTAGATCAATATCCCATGCTTCGCTTTCTACATCCCAGACAACACTACACGCCTTGAAAGGTACAGTTCCCCTTATCAATTTGCGACATAATTCATTGTACGTAGTAGTGACACCATGCTTCTTGTTTGTAGATTTTAATTCATTGGATGACAATCCAATTACCTTACCAGTATCGGTTTGGTATTTAATCCACCAAGGTGTTTTGGGTATTGTAATGCTTTCGGTGTTCGTCATATATCTCGTCTGTTATGAATGTTGTGTCTTTATAAAAAATAGTATTATTGATTGCGTAGTTCTGTATCTTCAACTTCGCGTCTGCACTAATCCATACATTGATATAGTCCGACCAATTGTTTTCTATTCTATCACTCTCTTTTAAATATTTAGTCATTAATTTCATGTCAATAATCTCAAGGATATTTGCATGTTGTGGTGTCACATCATTATACAAACCAAGATGTGAAATAATAAATGAGTGCATTAAATGCGAGTCATAGTCAGTTGGTATATATTGAAACTGTATAAATTCTCTCAATACATCTATCCATGCTGTCATATACAGTTTAGATAATGAAAAGAATTGATCCGACTTATCTGTATCTTTTTTCCAATAAAACAAATCAGATGATACTTTCTTTATATTATATGATTCATACCATTCTGGTACATCATCAGAAATATTAGTCTTGAAATCCATTGTCTTAATACTAAAACACATTTCATAATTATAAAGATATGCCCAAAGATTATCGTGCTTTTCCTTTACGAGCGAGTAACAATCAATAGCAATGGTATTATCATAAGGTGATACGTATTTTAATTGCCAATCATTTGCACGAATGTCACTTACGACATCAAACGGCAATTCAATGATGTTATCAAACGGTTCTTCATATGCATCATTTGCATTATCAAGTGAATCAATTATCATACTCACATGTGCATTGGGATTCTGAATCTTTATACTGTACGCACATGCAGATGCAGCCTTTTGTTCTTGTGCGGTGAATGCCAATATTACATATCCGTTACTCATAAAACAACTCCAGTAATCTATCACCTACTCTATCTAATGCTCGTTTGTTCATGACATGTACATCTTGATTGCTATGTCGTACTACGATTTGCTTCCAATCTTCTATCGTATCAGTCGCCAAGCACACCCATTCATTCAAGTTTATTACTTGTGTAATATCATCATTCTGCGACATGTTCTGCATAGGTAATCCACCAAAGTCGTGTACGACATCACCAGACATCATACCATTCATAATGTGTATTGCTATACTAGTACAGTAATCAGTTCTGAATAGTTTGCCAGGGAAGTTATAAAGATATTGATAGAAGTCATAATTGTCTGCGACATGTGCCCAAGTATCAAAAAAGATTTTGCTTTCTTCTGACTTGTCAAAATATACTACAGTAGACCACCACATAGGAATACCCACATCATACAATTGTCGTTCAAACAAATTAGGTAGATCATTGCGTATATTGATTGCATTGCTATACATTGCAACACCTTCATAATTGAATGCCATATTTAAAAAATCAGTCTTTAGAATGTAATCAATATCAAGTAGAATGGTTTTGTCAAATGGTGTGTACTCAAATACTTTATGCTTGTTACTGTTATTAAATTGTGCATGAAAGTTCGTCCAAGGACTATCATTGTGAGTACGAATATTCTTCTTCATTTCATCATCGGTCAATACGATATGATCAAAGCATGAATCTATTAGACTTTTAGGTTGCGATTGTTGTAACCATGAATATGATCCAGCGTCAGTTATTAAGCATACTGGTTTGTTTAATTTTAGTTTTGCGTATGATGCAGCAATGGTTGCTAACTTAACGTAATCTATTTGATCATTATTGTAAGCAAAGAAACAAATTCCTTCTGTCATTAATCTTCCAGCAATTTATTAAGGTTACGAAGTTTTTTGATTTTATTAAATTCTGCTTCGTATTCACGCATAGCATCGTCATATGCA
>Ga0115007_10000809_pt1 | contig 20666 bp, 16 predicted proteins | sample ArcOceMetagenome_2_FD_87166 | JGI IMG/M metagenome (GOLD analysis project Ga0115007, IMG submission 87166) | Marine eukaryotic phytoplankton communities from Arctic Ocean - Arctic Ocean ARC135M Metagenome | ecosystem: Environmental > Aquatic > Marine > Oceanic | place: Arctic Ocean | collected...
AAAGAAGAAAAAAACGAAAAAAAAAAATAACAACAGAGAGACAACAAAAGCGTAAGAATAAAACAAAAAAGAGAAAAAAAATACGAAGGAAAAATAAAACAAAAAAGAAGAGAAAAAATAAGTCAAGAGGTGCTCTCCGTGAACGATTTTTTAAAATGATTAATGGAAACCGGTTTTAATTTTTAAATAAATTAGGCATACTGTGTTCAAGTGTAAATAAAGGAGCTTGGAATGCTGTTTGAGTTAAACTAGTCATCAACGATGGTCTATTTCCTTCAATAGCATGTCCTAAAAATTGTAAAACCCACGCGGTTATAAATACTTTATGTGTTTGTGATAACCATCTGTTTTCAAATGTGTTTCTCCAAATATGTGTTAAAAATAATAAAACTTGTATGTATATTAACATTACGGTTCCTATTTTTATTCCATAATATCTGTAATATTGAATACAATAAATAATAGTAATTAAATCTTCTAAACAAGTATTGTAAAAAGAACTATTGGTTTTTGGTTTTCCAGTAGTTAGTTCAATATTAATCTTGCACAACGAAGCATAATTTAATACGCACAATACAATAGCAGGTATACATACTGTATGAATATTTTGATTAATAGGATTATTGTGGAATGACTTGTAAAAGTCTAATTGATTTTCCATTTATTTAAAGTGATAAAATATCTTTAAATAAATTACATATTTGATAGATGTTTATGTATGATTTTTTCTACATTACTACTTGGCTGGAATGCTTCCCATCTATCATAAATATTATTAATAACGTTGCATGTAGGACATTCGCAATTGCTTTCTTGAAATTCTACTTCTTCGTCTTCTTCATCTTCTTCATCTTCTTCTTCATCTTCTTCTTCATCCTTCATCCATTTTTTTATATTTTTTTTCATAGACAAACATTTATCAAGATTATCGTCTCTTTTTCCCATTAAAAATAATTCTAACATAAGCCCACGTTTAACATCTTCTTGTGTAATAACTTTTCTATCCGTATGACTTACATATAAAGAAGCTAGTTTGACGGCGTTTTCCATAAATACCATAATAACCGCAGCTGTATTTTCAAATGTTTCGTCTTTCTCTACAAGATTATTAAACCCCGATTTCATAAATGTAAAATCTTCACCTTCACTCATATAGTAGTATAATTTTAATTGTTTTTATGTTATTTTATTATTAGATTTAAAAAATTGATTTAAAATATTGCGAATAATTTATTGTATTAAAGATGTCTTATCAAAAGGCAAAAAGACCACAATTTAGATTGTTTGATTTTCAAGTTGGCGAACACAGAGAAGAGATTTATGATGAAAGGGGTAATGTAGAAGGGTCGAATAGAACATTTCTAGTAAAAATGTTTGGTATGAATACAAAGGGGAAGACTTATTGTGTATTTGCTAAAAACTTCAAACCATTCTTTTATGTATTGGGCAAAGATAACTGGATAAAAGGTCGCGAAGATGTTGCTCTAAAGATGCATATTATTGAAAGATTAAAAAAAGAAAAGACAGGATTACAAGATGATATATGTAGTTGTACTTTAGTAAGTAAAAAAAAATTATATGGGTTTGATAATTTTAAAAAATATAATTTTGTAAAGATAGAGTTTAAGAATGTGTCTGCTTTTAATAAGGTAAAAAATTTTTGGTATACTGAAAATAAAGATTATACAAAGCGAAGATTAAGAAAAAATGGTTACGAGTGTACAAGAGGTGATATAAAATTAAAAACAATACTTTATGAATCCAATATCCCGCCAATGTTAAGGTATTTTCATATTCAACAATTAAGTCCTTCGGGTTGGTGTACATTTAAAAAACCAGTTTTACGCTCTCCGAAGGAAAAAAAAGAAACACATTGTAATTATGAATATTGTACAGACGCTTCCAATATACTACCGCTAGTAAATAAGGAAGACGGAATTCCACTGAAGGTAATGAGTTTTGATATTGAAGCTTCTTCAAGTCATGGTGATTTCCCTGTAGCAAAGAAGACTTATAGAAAGCTAATGGGAGAAATTATTCAATATTGGACGGTTAATAAAAAAAATATTAGCCGAATGAACCCATTAGAAAAGAAAGACTTGTTTATAGATTTGGTATTGAGTTCTTTTGAGTTTAAGTTAAAAAAAAATAAAGTTTATGAAGAAATCAGCAAGGTATATTTGAAAGGTGCTACACAAACCCATTATAAATATCCAACAATAGATGAGATTTATGACAAAACAAACAGATTATTAGGTAAAACAATGGAGGAATTATTAGAGAAATGTGAACCGGTTCAACAGGAAGAATATTTTGAATATAAAAAATGGGAGAATATGGATAATTTTGAAAAGGAAAAATATAAATTCTGGGATTTGTATATTCCAAATAATATTAAAAAAAATAATATTTTATATTTATTAAACCAAAAATATGATGCTGGAAAGAAATTAGATATTATGGATAGAGCATTTACGGGTCACGTAAAGAAAATACTTTCCATTAGTTGTTTCCTTCCAAAGTTAGAAGGCGATAAATGTACATTTATCGGTTCGACGTTTTTGGAATTGGGAAAAAAAGAGCCGTATTTAAATCATATGGTAGCTTTAAGTAGTGAAAAGGTAACAACCCCCGAAGTAGAAAATAATGAAGTAGTATGTAAAAAAACAGAAAAAGGTTTATTGAGAGCTTGGGTAAAAACAATTAAAGAACAAGATCCGGATATTATTATTGGTTATAATATATTTGGGTTTGATTGGCACTTCTTATTAGACAGGGTAAAAGAATTGAACGATAAAACGAAGGAAGCCGATTTTGAAAAAGAATTTTTAGAAACAATGAGTAGAAACAAAAAAGAAAAAAATGCTAAACATGATATGATTATTAGAAGTACAACTACTGTAGCTAGTGGAACATATGAGTTAGTATATGTAAAAATTCCAGGTCGTATTCAAATAGACTTATTAAATTATTTCAGGAAAAATGAAAATTTATCATCGTATAAACTAGATTATGTTGGTCAGCATTTTATTGGTGATGATGTAAAAGATTATAAAGTTGGTGATTTTATTACGAAATTAAAAAGCAAGAATTTATTTGGATTGAAAAATGGCAATTATATAGTATTTGAAATCAAGGGACATTCTTCGGATAAATATTTGAAGGGTAAGAAGTTTAAGGTGAAAAACTTGGATTTGGAAACAGGTTCATTTGAAATAGAACATAATTTGGATATAGATAAAAAGAAAAAATTTAGATGGTGTCTGGCCAAGGATGATATCGACCATATGGATATTTTCAGGTTATCAAAAGGTGGTCCAGCAGACAAAGCAATTGTAGCAAAATATTGTTATCAGGATTGTAATTTAGTTCATAATTTATTCATAAAAAATGATATATTTACAGCAATGGTGGAACAGGCGTCTATTTGTAGTGTTCCTATTGAATTTGTAGCTATGAGAGGTCAAGGAATTAAACTATTAAGTTTCATTTCAAAGGAAGCTCGAAACGCGGGAATGTTAATTCCGGTGTTAGAAAAATCAACAAGTAATGATGGATTTGAAGGTGCGATTGTATTCGTTCCAAAATGTAATCTGTATAGAAAAAATCCTATTGCTGTAAATGATTATTCGTCTCTATATCCAAGTTGTATGATTAGTGAAAATATTTCACATGATAGTAAGGTATGGACTAAAGAGTATGATTTAGATAATAAATTATTTAAAACAACTGGAGAAAAAGATAAAAAAGGTAATTTCATTTATGATAATTTACAGGGTTATAAATACGTAGATATTAAATATGATACGTATAAATATGTTAGAACAACTCCAAGTTCAGCTGCTAAAAAAATTAAATGTGGTTCAAAGATTTGTAGGTTTGTCCAATTTAAGGGAAATGAAAAAGGTATTATGCCCACAGTATTAGGTGAGTTATTAGCATCTAGAAAATCTACAAGAAAGTTGATAAAATATAAAACAGTAACTTTAAAAGACGGTTCAACTTATGATGGAATATTAAGCAAAGGGGACGAATTTTATACATTAGTATCTAATAAAGGAGAAAAACAACAAGTTCTGGCAAATGAAGTAGTAGATGTAAAAGATACATATGATGATTTTATGAAAAATGTATTTGACAAGAGACAGTTAGCAAAAAAGGTTGTAGCCAATTCATTATATGGCCAAAGTGGTGCTAAGACAAGTGCTTTCTATGATAAAGATATTGCTGCTTCTACAACAGCGATGGGTCGCAAATTGTTATTATACGCCAAAGAGATTGTAGAAACATGTTTTGATAACAAAGTATTGGATACAAAATTAGGAAAAGTCAGGACAAAATCAGAATGTATTTATGGAGACACAGATAGTGTATTCTTCTCATTTAATTTAGAAGATTTGGAGGGTAATCGTATAGAAGGTAAAGAGGCGTTAAAAATTACAATAGAATTGGCTATAAGAGCGGGTGAAATAGCAACAAAATTCTTAAAACCGCCTCATGATTTGGAATATGAAAAAACTTTCCTACCATTCTTATTGCTTTCAAAAAAGCGATATGTTGGTTTGTTATATGAAACTGATCCTGAAAAATGTAAAATGAAATCTATGGGAATTGTATTAAAACGTAGAGATAATGCTGCTTGTGTAAAAGATTGTTATGGTAAAGTAGTTGATTTGCTTATGAATGGTGAAACAGTAGATAATGCTACTGATTTTGTAAAGGGTTATATAAAAGATATGGTTAATGAAAAGATACCACACGAAAAATTAATTATCAGTAAATCATTAAACGGATTTTATAAAAATCCGGAAGCGATCGCACATAAAGTATTAGCAGAACGTATTGGTAAGAGAGACCCTGGTAGTAAACCTTCTGTAGGTTCTAGAGTTCCATTTATTTATATACAAACAAAAGGTGCAGTAAAATTACAAGGAGATAGAATAGAATCTCCATCATTTATTAAAAAGAATAAATTAAAACCTGATTATGCGTTTTATATTACAAATCAGATTATGAAACCAGTAACACAAATATTTAGTTTATTATTAAATGATATGAAAGAATTTAATGGTCCTATTAAAATGTATTATGAAAAAAAAAAGGCGGGTATAAAAATGAAATATAAGGGTGATCAAGAGAAAGTTGAAAACAAAATTCAAGTTTTAAAAGATAAAATGGTTAAACAATTAATATTTGATGATGCGTTACGTATATGTAATAATACAAAAAACAACCAACCGACTATATCATCTTTCTTCAAATTAAAATAAATTAATATACATAATAATTAATTTTTTTTATAAATTTAAAAAGGGTTATCTAGAATGATGTTTTCAATATCGGACATTTCATCTCCACCGTCTTCCAGGTCAGGCATTTCTCTACTACTGTCTTCCTGGTCGGTCATTTCATCTTCGCTGTCTTCTGGTAAGACAGGTAATGGTTGTTGTGCGCTATGAATACCTGCGTTATTTTGAAGATAAAGATTAGATAAATGTGTATTAGTAGTAATTGGGTTAGTATTCGTTGCATTATTAAAATTTGGTATTAAAAATGAATATTCTGCGACGAAAGAATTATTGGAAGGATCATTGGAGATTTGATTTGATATATTAGTCATTAAAGCATTTGTAACGCTTTCAACAGCATTATTAATAATATCTCTTGCTTGGGTATTATTATTTATATCAGGTATTAAAGTTGTGTTGTTGGATAAATCAATCATATTAGTGGTAGAATTAAACGGGTTTTCAATATTAATTTCTCTCCGTAAATCTCTTCTACAAACAGGACATCTATAATCAAAATTAGTTAAATATCTATGTAAGTTGGAACGAGTAAAAATATGTCCACATGCATTAACTCTGGATATTTCATCATTATTAGAAAGAGTATCTTGTGTAAATGGACAAATGGTTTGAGTTGTAGTTTCGACAATATCCCCATAAAGAAGATTAGTTATATTGGCTGATATATCACCGGCATTTAACGGTTGAGGGACATTTCCCATATTAAGGGTATTGTTTATAAAGTTTTGAAATATGTCTCTTGGTATAGTAGTTCTAGTAGTGGTTGTCCTAGTACGTGTTCGGGTTCTTGGTGCTGATAATGTGCTGGTTGTCCTATTTCTAGTAAAAATACTGTTTCTAGGTCTAGAAATAGTTGGATTAAATGTATCTGTATTATTAGAAGGTGGTGAGAAGTTATAAGATGTAGAATTAACTGGCGATTGAACAGGTGCTCTATAAGGAGGGGAAAAGAATGATTGGGGGGTTGCTGAACGAAAAGTATATGGTAACGTAGATGGTAACGTAGATGGTAAAGTAGATGGTAACCTAGACGGTAATCTAGGTGGTAACCTGGTGGTATTTTCATTATTATTATGTATTTCTAAATATCTTTGTATTACGTTAGATAAAGATGAATTCATATCTCTTTGAGAATTTAAATAAGTAATCATCGTATTATTTTGGTCTCTTTGTATGTTTCGAAAAATATTAATATAATCACGTAGTAAACTTTCTAAATTAGGTGCATTATCCATAATAATATTAATAAATATATTAAAAAATGTGTTTAAACGATTATGTCAATATATAATTATACATATACAAATGGAAGAAACCACAAAAGAATTTGGTTCAGGAAAGGTTGATGTTACACTTTTTAAAGAATTTGAAAATAAAGGTTTAACTGGTTTGGCTAATTTAGGAAATACATGTTTTGCTAATAGTGCGTTACAGTGTTTATCTCAAACATACGAATTAAATATATTTTTGAATAATGGTAGTTATAAAAAACGGTTAAATAATACTCATGACTCTTTAATTTTATGTGAATGGGATAATTTACGAAAGATGATGTGGAGTGAGAATTGTACTATATCACCAGGGGGTTTTATCGGGGCTGTTCAGAAAGTAGCTCGAATAAAAGATCGTGTAATTTTTACAGGATGGGCACAAAACGATATAACAGAATTTTTACAATTTGTAACAGAATGTTTTCATAGTGCTATTTGCAGGGAAGTAGAGATGAATATAACGGGTTCAGCTGTATCTTCAACCGATAAATTAGCGGAAACATGTTATAAAATGATGAAAAATATGTATAAAAAGGAATATTCAGAGTTTTTAAGTATGTTTTATGGTATTCATGTAAGTCAAATAAAATCTTTAGAAAGTGATTATGAAAATATTACACCGGAGCCTTTTTTTAATATTACTTTACCAATGACAAAAAAAAATAGTTTAGTTTCAAGTTTTAATGAATATCTAAAAGTGGAAAAAATGGATGGCGATAACAGAATTTTTAACGATAAGACAAATAAAAAGGAAGTTGCCGAAAAACAATTAAAATTTTGGAGTCTTCCGGATGTTTTAGTTGTTACATTAAAGAGATTTGATAATAATAACAGAAAGAACCAAGCATTGGTGGATTTTCCTTTAGAAGGATTGGATCTTTCTAAGTATATTATCGGATACGACAAATCAAGTTATAAATATAACTTATATGGAATTTGTAATCATAGTGGTGGTTCTCAGGGCGGTCATTATACGGCATTTATTAAAAACGCCAATAAAAAATGGTATAATTTTAATGATACAATGGTGAACGAGGTTACAAATTTAGCAAAATTAAAAGGACCTCAAGCATACTGTTTTTTCTATAGAAAAGAAAAGTAAATAAATTGTATATATATATATAATGGACAATAATGTCGAGGTATCTCCAAGTGGTGGTTTTTCACAAATATACAATTCAATGAATAGCAAAATAACAAAAGCGAACCCATTAGTTTTAGTAGCATTAACGTGTGTTGTTTTGTTTTATTTTATATTATTTTCTTATTTAGGATATAATCCTATATCTCAAAGACAAGAACAAAGTCCTGGAATGAAATTAATCGAATTAATGATGTGGGGACTATTGATATTTTTAGTATTAATAAATGGTATTCAGTATTTTTTTCAATTAGATATTAAGACGGCGATAAATAATATTTTCAAAGGTAAACCTGAAGTAGATATTACTGTTTCACCTGAAAAACGTTTTATAGAAAAAACGGGTAATGCACTATCTAAGGATGTAAAAAAAATAGAAAATGAAGTTGAAAATGATTTAGGTTTAGGTAATTTTGGAAACGATAGTTCTGGAGGAAGTGGAGAGGTATTTAATGTAAGTAGTAATAATTATACATATAATGAGGCAAAGGCAATGTGTAAAGCATATGGTTCAAAACTAGCAACATACAATCAAATAGAAGATGCTTATAAAAGTGGAGCAGAATGGTGTAATTATGGATGGTCTGCTGATCAAATGGCTTTTTATCCTACTCAAAAAGAAACTTGGAAAAAGCTTAAAAAAATAAAAGGTCATGAACATGATTGTGGTCGCCCTGGTATTAATGGGGGTTTTATTGATAATCCAAACGTTCGTTTTGGAGTAAATTGTTTTGGGTCAAAACCAGATATTTCAGAAGAGGAACAAGAAATAATGAATAATGCTTCTATTTATCCAACATCAAAAGAAGATAGAAAAGTAAATAGTTTGGTAGATAAATACAAGAAGAATTTAGATAATATATTGATTAATCCATTTAATAATAATAGTTGGAGTCAAATATAAATTTATATTAAAAATTATTATAAATTTATTTTAAGTAATTATAAAAAATCCATGATAAAACTAAAACCACTACAATAGAAATCAATGTTTTTCTTTCATTATCATTATCATCCGGTATTGTAGCAAGTCTTCTTTCAATTTCGTTTGTAGTTAAATGTCTTCTGTAAGGTGTTTTACGTCTTATATTTTTTCTTTTTTTTCTCCAGAATGGCTTACCGTTAGTTGTTTTATGACATATGATACATTCTTGTTTTATTTTATACCACTTATTAAAACATTTAAAATGACTATGATATTCACAATTACAATTTAAATTTAAGAAACAAGAATATTTAACTTCTTCGCGACATATCAAACAAATATTATTATTTTGTATTTTGGACATAATAAGTATATTGAATAATATGTTTATTATGTTTTTTAAAAACTTATCTCATCTTTCGAGATTTCCTTTTGTTTTTTTTACGATTTTTTCTAGTTTTTCCTTTCTTTTTGGTTCTTTGTTCGGCCATATTTAATAATTTATTATAGATATCATTTTTTATTACCCCACCGTCAAGAGATCTACTATGGATATTTTTTGTAGGTTCTGTTTTTATCTGACGGTTCATCATATATAAACCAACAGGAATTCCTACATTTCCAAATTTATTATGACTTCCCATACCACCACCAATCATAGCAGGCAAATTTTCATCTCTAAATAAATTATTGAATTTCATTCCTATAGATTCGATACCACCTCCTTTATTTTTATACATAACAAAATCACTAGGTTCCATTTATATATAATATTTATAAATAAATTTTTTTTATTTTACTTAAATAATGGTGCTGCTAATCCCGGACATACATAAAAGATACTATAATCGAAATTATCCATAGTGTGGTCATAAACAATATCTGCTAATAAATCCCCATATTCATTCTTCCAGTCTTTTGAAAAAATAATATTATTACCAAAAACGGTATTATAATTATGATATATTTTTGCTAATTTTTGTTTAGTTTTGGCTTCAAATTTATAATAAGACTCGTCTACTAAAATTTCTCTAGTTTCTTTACATTCTAAAAATTGATTTAATGGAACTTCTCTTACTATTTCTTCTAAGGTTCTATTGTCTTTTTCCTTTACTATTGTGTTGTCAATAAATTTTTTTCTTTTAATACAAGGCATAAATTAACACTCGCGATATATATATGACGCCATATAATCTCTAAATGCTTTTTCATCTTTAATTAGATACCCGTCGTTTTTTAATACATTTTCCATCTCTTTAATCATTTTAACTAAAATATTGCTAACCTTAAACCCTGACTGTGTTTTAGTATTTAACCAAGATTGAAAATCGTCGTTTTTGTGTTTTTCTCTAGTTTTTGCTAAACTTTTAAATAAATCAGCATGTCTTTTATCAAGTTTATAGTTACTATCGGTAAGGTCCTTGAAAACTAATGTGTGTTTGTCCGTCATTAATAATAAAACATTGTTAATAACTTTAAATAATTTATGCATATGATCTTTTAATATCATACTTGAAACTGGTTTGTCGTTTACTTTTAATATGTTTTATGATTTTTTTAACAGATTCTTCATTTCCAATACAATCATTTAACGCATCTTCTACTAAACTATATGTTAAAGGTGATGTTTGTTTAACATTTGAAAATTTCAACTTCCCGTCACTTATTTGAATTACAGCATTTTCCAAATGATTATTTTCGGCATAGTTAAAAATATTACTAGTTAAATCAGTCCTCTTTGTTCGTAATTCCTTCATTTGTGTTTGTAAATTTTTAATTCTATTATCAACTGTTACCCAAGTTTGTATATTTTTCTGAAATATTTCACTCATGTACTTTAACATATAAATATAATTTTAAATCATTTATATGTTATAAATTTAACGACGTTTGCGGGTACGGCGTTTTTTCATGGACTTTCTGCGCTTTCTGCGACCACCTTTTTTAGCAACACGTTTCTGTTGAATTTTTTGAGATTTGTAAAGGAGGAATGGGAGAAGAGCCGTTTTGAGAGCACCCATAACGGAACCACCTTTTCGGCTTCTTCGCGATTTACGACTTTTGCGAGAGCGTTTTCTTTTCATCGATTTTTTATGACCAGGCATTATAATATAAGTTTAGAAATTATACTTTGCGAGGAATTAAAATTTTATTGCGCAATAATAAAATAAATATTCCTAAAATTAATAAGAAACTTATAAATACAAAAATAATTGAAAGGAAAATATATGGATATATTTCCTTAATTAACATGTCTATTAATGGACGCATTAATTCTTTAAATTCCTCTTTTACATCATCACGGTGTAGAACTTTTAAACATTCGGTAACAATTGTTTCTTTAAGTTTCATATTAGTTATTGTAAATATTTTTATATTTGAATGCGTACTAGTTTAAAGTTTAATTTCTAAATTTAACCAAATGGACAATATAACACAACCCGGAAATATGGTAAATTTTGATTTTAGCAGTATTTCATTAAAAACCCCAAAACCAGTGCAGGGAGGGTCTTTTTTATCTTCTATAAAACATAATAACAACCCATTAATCATACAAACTCCTAAAATAAAAACAAAAAAAGGTATAACACAAACCAATAAACATATATATGCTGATTTAGTTTTTGATAATGAAAACAATGAATTCATAGATTGGGTTGAAGGATTAGAAGATATTGCTAGAAAAATAATATTAAATAAAAGTGAAAACTGGTTTAGCGATCCAGTTACTTTAGATGAAATAGAATATAATTGGAATAATTCTTTGAGAACATACAAACAAACGAAACAATTATTAAGAACTTTTATTCACAAAAATAAGGGAATATCTAGCAATGTATTAAAAATTTACGATAGTGATTATAATTCAAAACATATTAACGATATAACAGGTGATACTTCTGTTATATGTATTTTAGAAGTAATTGGATTAAAATTTTCAAATACTAATTTTCAATTAGAATTTTGTTTGAGACAAGCAATGTTAATTGAAGATAAACCATTATTTAACGAACCACTTATTAAATTTGATACAAAAATAGTTACAAAAATAAAAAATGGAGAGAAAAATGTATCCTTTGTAGAAAAACCTGAAGAAATTACTTTAGAAAAACCTGAAAAAATTGTAGAAAATTTAGAAAATAATATTCAAGAATTAGATACTAATATTATTATACCAAAAATAGTATTAGAACCAGAAAATTCAGAAAATTTAGAAAAATTAGAAAAAATAGATTTAGAAAATAATAAAGTCGATGATATTAAAAAAAACAATAGGATCAAAATGGAAATCCAAGAATTTAATAATGAAGAAGAAGAAAAAAAAGTTGAAGAAGAGAGAGTAAATTTAGATAATTTAGAAAAAAATAGTGTATTTGGAGAAAATGATACAGATAATGATGAATTACAAGAAGTAAATTTAACATTAGATGAAAAAGACGCAATTACTTTAAAAAAACCGAATGAAATATATTTAGATATTTATCGTCAAGCTAGAGAAAAGGCAAAAAAAGCTAAACAAGAAGCAATAAAGGCATATTTAGAAGCAAAACGTATAAAAGAATTATATATGCTTGAAATCGTCGATACGTCAGAAGATGAGGGTGATAGTGACTCTGGGGATGACTCAGAAGACGACGAATTATTTAGCGAAAACTAATGCATAAATCGAAAAATTTTATGTTTAGATTAATATATAATGAACATGTTAAAAAAACTTGCAAAAAAGATTACAGACAAATCTATGTTAATGGTTTTAGCAGGAGCTGTGGCCATCGCAGCACTTTGGTATTATTCCCAGGGATTTAGCAAGTCTTTGGTTGGAATGTCTAATTCCAATGAAGCAGCCAATGCTACTGATAACTCACCTTCCAGTTGTGCAGCGGGTGGAAATAATTTTGTTCCCGCTTCTCCTATGGGTCAAAATGAAGGACAGGCTGGTGCTAATGGGGCAGTAACAGATACATATGGATTACCACCCAGTTGTGCTAAACAGCAAGTTGTTGATCCATCTGACCTTCTCCCAAAAAGTGGAAGTAACGAATTTAGTAAATTAAATCCAATGGGTGCTGGCGATCTTAAAAACGTCAGTCTCCTTAAAGCCGGTCATCATATAGGCATTAATACTGTTGGTCAAAGTTTAAGAAACGCCAACTTACAACTTCGTAGTGAACCTGCTAATCCTCAACTACAAGTTGGTCCTTGGAACCAAAGCACCATGTCTGCAGATAACATGAGACGTCCCTTAGAAATTGGATGCGGTTCCGCTTAAATTATATTATTACTATTTAGTTTTATAATAATAATATATACAAATGAATGATTGGTTTTCATATTTTCTAATATTATTTGTAGTTGGATTTATCATCAAAATTTATTTTGAATCTGATATGTTTCATTTAAAATGTATTGTCAGTGATGAAGATGGTAATACCTATTGTGTTAGAGAATCGCCCAAATTAGAATTAGTAGCTGGATTATTGGCCCGGACTACTGAAAAATTAAAACAATTAGTAGCATATTTAAAGGAAGAATATCCTAATAGAGAAAACGTTAAAAGGCTCGTAGAAAAATTTAACCCTAAAAAAATTAGTGAAACCTTACCTACAAGTAAGTATACCGCTTATTCTGAAAATAAAGGGGAAAAATTAGCTTTTTGTACAACAACAACCAAGGACGGCTCTAAATTAATAGATGAAAATACACTTGCCTTTGTAGCTGTTCACGAACTTGGACATGTTATGACTGAAAGTGTTGGACATACTAAAGAATTCTGGCAGAATTTTAAATTTTTACTTAAAAATGCGGTTAAAATTGGGATATACAAACCAATTGATTATAAAAAAAAGCCCAAGAATTATTGCGGTATGAAAATTACTGATAATCCCTTTTATGACTTATAGTTTAGTGCTTTTTTTTCAGCTCTCACGCATATTGATTTTAACTTGCTACTTGATATATTACTTTCATCGTGTTTATATACCTTAAATTTAAGTTTATTGTTACAATCATATATGGTCTTGCTTTCATATATGTTTGAAAAATTATCAGGAATTTCTGGAAAAAAAGTATCGCATTTATAGTTTTCTTGTATTTCAGTATAAAATATTGAATCAACACTATTACTTTTTAATGCCTCTTCATATATTTGTGAACCACCTATTATCCATATATTATCAAACTGATATGGTGAAAACGTATAATATATACTATCTAGTGAAGGTAAAAAATGATAGCCATTCATCTTATTTTTAGATAATGTATTATCAACCTTTCTTGATAATACTATATTTTCTCTTTTAGACAAAGGTCTATTTTTAATTGGAATACTACGCCAAGTATTTCCTCCCATTATAACCGCATTATTTTTCTCTCCAATTGTTAATTCTTTAAAATATTTCATTTCTTTATTAATATTCCAAGGTAATTTATTTTTAAAGCCTATGCCTCTATTTTTACAAGCAGCAACAACAATATTCATAAATTATATAATAAAAATATAGGATATATTTATATAGATGTCGCAAATATATAAAATAAACTTGTTAGACAATAATAATATACAAAAAATATTTGTGTTTAAAGGCAAATATGATGTTGTTCGAGAGGAAAATAAAGTTATAACTAATCCTGGAAATATTACAATTTTTTCCAAGAGTGAACTTAATAATATTGATAAAAATAGCATTCAAGTTCAATACATTGATCAACTTATTTATGATGACGATTCTATTTTAAGAGTTAAAGAAAAAATTCTAATGGAAACGCGTGGAATAAACCTATCTATTAACCAAATGTATCTATTTATAAATAGTGAAAAAAAATTTAATATACAGGATACTTATTATAAACTAACACAAAAAGAAACATATGAATTAAATACTAATACATTAAATGGATTTTTACATAATATTATTACAAATAGTTATAAATTAACTAAAAAAAATATTGAAACACCTCAAGATAGACAATTTTTTACATTTGAAGATTTAAATGAATTAACTTTTGATTGGGATGATAATCATTTTTACCAAACATCATTAGGACAACATGCCAATTATAAAACAAAATATCCGTATATAGCAAATCCTTTTAATTGTGTAACAAGTGATAGTTTTATATTAAATAATGATATCGTAAATACACAAAATTCTACTGTATTATTTAAATTTTTCCCCATCAAAAACAATAATATTTTTCTATGCACTACTGAAAATGTAATAAATTATGTTGAAGAAAAAGGATTAAATATGGCATTTTTTCTTAAATTATATTTTCCTCTTTTATATTCGGTTGATAATATTCAGGATAAAAAGAGTTTTGAAGAAAACTCAATAGCATTGGTGGATAAAAATAAAAAACACGTTAAGAAATATTATAATACATATAATAACTTCATTAATCTATTTTATGAATTAGTGTTTTTTGACGGAACCAGTAATTTTGATTTTTCTGAACAGGGTATTAATTATTTTGAATTTATTATTCATCCAAATAGTATTATAAAACTACCACTTGAAATTTTATTTAAAACTATACATTCGAATGAAAAAATACCACTTATAAAATATAATCCAGGAGACGGATATGAAAATATTTATAGGGTTTTTACAGATGATTATTTATCATTAAAAGGCATTAAAGTTCCATATATGTATGTAAAAAATAATTTCAAAAAATATAAAATATTAGACCTTATGAAAACATTAGCAAAAAATAAAAGCATTGGGTTTTATATTATAGAAAAATATTTACAAAATGATTTTGAAATATACTGTGATTTTCTAGAAAACGGAAATATTCAAATTAAAATAAATTGCCCAACATTAATATCAAAAGATCAAGCAGAATTTTTAATAAAAAAATCAATTAATAAAAACATATTACAACATGTTACCTCTTATTTAAAACAAACAGGTTATGATTACGTTTTGTTTAATAGCTTTTTGGATGATAATATTGAAATTGTAGATATTAATTATACCTTTAAAGTTGAAAATAAAAAGGTTTTGAAATTAAGCAACTATATAGGATGTGTTAGTTCTATTTTTAATATATTATCCAAAGACGCACTAAAAACTAGCGATGAAATTAATCTTATGTTTAAACGTGTGTCTGGTTTTAAAGTAATGGATAGTATAAAAGCATTTATCACCATACAAAGGTCCAAAGGACTAATTGGTTCAAATTTAATACAATCCATGATGGATAATTTCCCTGAAAAAATATCCAATAAAGAAAAAGCAAACGAAATATTAGCAGAATGGAACGACGAAATCACAACAACCTTAGAAACCTTTGGAAATAAATTAATTAAAATAGAAAATAATCCCGGTTTTAATACAATAATAACAAACGAGCTTACTTCTGGTAATAATAATACATTATTTATTATTAAAAATATTAATGATATTGATTATATTAAATATTTAAATGTATTTGTAATAGCTTTACTTAAAATTTTAATGAAAAAAGTTAAAACTAAAACAAACAAAGACAAAGTTAGTCGTATTTGTAAGGTTATAAAAAATATAGAAGAAATAGACAAAAATATAGATATAAAAAAAAATTTACGGTCTGGATTAGTTACATTTGATGCTAGTTCTGAATCTGATATAGAAGACGATGATATATTAGAGGACGATAGTGAATTAGACGATGAAGATTTAATTGACGATGACGACGATACAGAGGATACAGATGAAGATACCGATGAAGACGATGATGATGAAGAAGAAATCAAGGATGTTAAAGAGGAAAATAAAAAACCAAAAGAAACACCCAACCCAATTAAAATACCAACCCCTGAAAGTGATTTGGAAAGTTTGGGAGATACTCTTGAAATATCTAAAAATAAAGATGAACCAATTAAAATACCAACACCTGAAAGCGATTTAGAAAGTTTGGGTGATACTCCTGAAATATCTAAAAATAAAGATGAACCAATTAAAATACCAACCCCTGAAGGCGATTTGGAAAGTTTGGGTGATACTCCTGAAATATCTAAAAATAAAGATGAACAAATTAAAATACCAACACCTGAAAGCGATTTAGAAAGTTTGGGAGATACTCCTGAAATATCTAAAAATAAAGCTGAACCAATTAAAATACCAACCCCCGAAAGCGATTTAGAAAGTTTGGGAGATACTCCTGAAATATCTAAAAATAAAGATGAACCAATTAAAATACCAACACCTGAAAGCGATTTAGAAAGTTTGGGAGATACTCCTGAAAACGATAATATAGACGATAAGGATTTATTAGACGATAGCGATGGAGACATTGATAGTGATAGTGATGAATACTCAGAGGGTTCGATGAATGGAGGGTCAGATAGCGATAGCGACAGCGATGAAGAAGAATTGAGACAGGATTTGACGCATATTAAATTAAAAGGTCAAAAAGGGTATATGACACAGAGATTATCTAATAGAGATTCGGAATTATTCTTAAAAAAGGACAAAAAAGGATATAAATCTTTCAGTAAAAGTTGTCAATCACAATATAATAGACAACCTGTTATATTAAATCAAGATGAATTAGATTATATTAATAGAAACGATGAAAATGAAAATATAAAATCATATGATGAAGTTATTAGTTATAAAAATAAATTAAACGATAAAAAATATAGTTACATTTGTCCTCGTTTTTGGTGTTTAAGAGATAAGAATGGTAAGTCAAGAAGTTTATCTTTGAAACAAGTAAATAAAGGAGAATGTGGTGGATGGGATGCAGTAATACCAGATGGAGCTAAAACAGTTCCTCGTGGAAAAAGAATATTAGAATTCAGTTCTGAAAGATATCATAGACAAGGTTCAAAATTACCACCAAATGACCCTGCTAGAAAATTAGTGTACAAACCATTTTATCCAGGATTTTTACCAAAAGAAAAACATCCTGATGGATTATGTATTCCATGTTGTTTTCAAAATCCATTTACAGGAAAAGAAAAAGATATAACAGATAAATCATTAGAATATAATTATTTTTCTAATAATAAAGGACCTGGAAAAATAAATCCTTCATACGATACGGATAAGGATGGTAATATAATTTTAGATAGCATTAAAGGAGATAAAATCCCTAGACAAGCAGGAACATCAAATACAAATTACAATGATTGTAATGAAACATCAAAAACTACAGATAAAAAGGTAAAAACTAGCATAGATAGTACGCCAGTTTTACATTTCCCATTAAAATCAGGACAATTGGGTTATATGAATGAATCATTACAAAAATTTCTAGGATTTGATAATGCGTCTATATGCTATACATCTTATACTTCAAATAATTTAAATAAAAAATTAAAGTTGAATAATTATTGTTTATTGAGAATGGGAATAGAAAAAAACAAAAAACAATCATTTTTATGTTTATTAGCTGCTATATTTCCTTATTATAAGAAAAGAGTGAATGAATCGGGTAAAATGTTATCTAGTGTTATTCATAGCTTAAAAACATTAAAAAAAGAATTTTTAAATAATCTATCAATTGATAAATTTATTCAAAATCAAAATGGTATTTTATTGCAAGTTTTTAAAGACGAGAATAGAAATATTTCAGATGCGATGATAAAAAAATATGAAGTATCGAGTAAATTTGTAAAAAGCTTAGTAAATATAAATGTGAAGAAATCTATAATTCAATCGTATGAAAATTTTATAACATTTTTTAATGACCCGGATGAAACGATTGATTATACATATATTTGGGATTTTGTAACCAAGCCTATAAGCAAAGGAGGTATATTATTTGAAGACGGTATAAATCTATTAATATTTTCAAATCCAAACGATGATATAACAAATAAAATAGAATTAATATGTCCAACAAATCATTATAGTGATGATTTTTATGATGAAAATAGAAAAACATTATTAGTTTATCATAAAGATGGGTTTTTCGAACCCATAACAAAAGTGTATACAAAAAGTACGACAAAGTTCGCTATTTATAAATTTTTAAGTGGTTCATTTTGGAAAGATCATAAATTATGGAAAGAATATACCGATTTAGGGGAAACAATACGTAAAATTCAAAAGATGTTACAGGATAGTTGTTATTATAAAAACGGTATAATCGATAAAACAAGTTACGATTATAAATTAAATAAGACGTCAAAGGAAATATTAATGTCGCTTAAAAAAAATAGTATACCAACAGATAATATTGTACAAATAATTAATAGTAATAGTCAAGTAATTGGATTATCGGTAAATTTCAATACAAAAAAAATTTATATTCCAACATTATATTCAGGTTTAGTATTTGATAAAAAATATTTATATATAGGAGAATTCTCAGAGTATTTATCATACGACGAAACAAAAAGTATATTAAATGAAATCAATGAATTATCTTCTCAAGAAATACCTTGTAAACCATTGAAAAAAGTTGTAGATGAAAATATGGTGGTTGGTATTTTAACAGAAACAAATCAATTTGTCCCGATTATACCAGAAATATACGAAGATGAAATTGCGGAATTGGAAGATTTACCTGTTATAATTAATAAAGGTACAAAGAATATTTTAAATACTGATAATACTTTAATGTTGTCTAATAAAATAGACGAAGAAAGAATACTATTAATAAAAAAGATTGATATGGAAAATAATTTTTACAATTTATTTCGCAATACATTTAAGGTAATTATTAATTACGATGAACACAAGGAAAGAAAGAAAAATCTTGAAAATGCTGTATCGGATATTACAAATACATACAAGGATAAAATTACTTACATAAAAAAGCAAATACAAATAATATTGCGTAGTTCTATAAAATTTACAGAAATGCCTGAATTACTAACATTGGAAGATTATGTCGAACTTCAAAATTGTTTAGGTTTAAATAAAGGAGATTGTAAAAAAAAACAATATTGCTTTGTAAGAAAAAATACACATGGTGTATGTGGATTATTGTTACCAAAAACAAATTTATATAATGATTCCGATAATAGTAAATTTTATATAGAGAAACTAGCGGATCAAATAATAAGATATCATAAAATAAGGAAATATTTATTTACACCTAGAGCATTTTTATCATTTCAACGAGTAAATTATAAAATCAATGAAGATGAAGTAGTTGTTCTAGAAGAAATATTATTAGAACAATATTTAAAAGATATAAAATTATCAGAGAAGAATAAATATATTAAAACCAAAAAAATTTATGATTTGGTAAAAAGTGAAAAAATTACTAGTTCGAAATATATAGATAGTTGTATAGTTACAAATAGCAATATAAAAAAAATTAAATTAGGTAAAATGGTGAAACAATTAGTAAATATACCCGACGAAACAAAAGAAAATAAAGGTGAATTGGCTATAATAGAATATTTAAATACAAGTTCTTGTTCGTTTAGATTTATGGAATATATAATAAATAATAAGATTGAAGAAAAGATCACGGTTTCACAATTAAAAAAAACATTGATTGAGTTTTATACAACGGCAAATTTTCCAAATGCTTTAATTCCATATGGGAGAGGAAGTGATGATAATAATTGGAGTTTTTTCAGCATTGTTCAGTGGTATTCATATCAAACAATCCACACTGAAAAAGTTCATAAACAACCAATGAATAAAAAAAACATGTTAATCTCGGATATTATAATGCGAGACAATTATATGCCTACTGAATTAGATTTACTGATATTATTAGAACACTATCAGATTTCTTGTATTGTAAAAACGACAAATAAAAAATTTGCTATAGCGCCTAATCTTGGACAAACAATAAAAATGGAAGGAAATAGTGAAGATACTGATAAATATATTATATTAGTATCTGTAGATAAGAAAAACAAGAAAACACCTAAGAAAAATTTAACATCCACTATTAGTTTTGGATTATTAACATATGATAATAATGAACGTATTTCTAATAAAATGATAAAAAAAAGCGGACAAGCAATTTCATTAAATACATTTATAACAGCTTTTATAGATGGTAGGTTAACTCTTCAAAAAAATATAAAGGAGTCGAAAAAGAAAAAATCTGTAAAAAAA